>Ga0180432_10003506_pt1 | contig 22268 bp, 15 predicted proteins | sample SS_ome_10_FD_132414 | JGI IMG/M metagenome (GOLD analysis project Ga0180432, IMG submission 132414) | Hypersaline lake sediment archaeal communities from the Salton Sea, California, USA - SS_1_MS_2 metaG | ecosystem: Environmental > Aquatic > Non-marine Saline and Alkaline > Hypersaline >...
ACAGTAGGTTCTCAATCCCTCATAGGGCGGTGCTATCGGACAGCGATAGGCTTTTACGTCTTTATTGTACTTGAATAGCAGGCCCCTCTTAATGTTCTCAAACTGCTGCTCTCTGCTTTCATCGAGGTACTGCCAGCCAACCCACCCCTGGTCGGGCGATGTTTTATCGTTCACGGCCCGGGTTCGTACGACTTTGTCGTCGTTCTCGTCGGCATACATCATCCAGGCCAGGGTGAGTCCCCTGAGATTATTGGAACAGACGGTTCGTTTTGCCACTTCCCGCGCGCGCGATAAGGCCGGTATCAGGATGCCCATCAACAACGCAATAATGGCAATGACAACCAATAACTCAATTAAAGTGAATCCCCTGGTGCGTTTCATAACGGTTCTCCTTCAACTACTGGAATCCGGCAGGATGGCGATCCTGCCGGATTCCGGTTTTCTTACTGCATTCAGTTGAGGTTGAGCTACGGTTCAGTCAGAGAATTGTCCTTCAGCCAGTCTTCCTCTAATATGGCTAAATCCAGCTCATCGACGATACAGTCACCATTGAGGTCCCCGGGAAACGGCACGTAATCAGGTAGTGACTGGGCCGCCTCACAACCGTCGTGATACACATTGATCGTGACCGTGTCCGAACCGGCGTATTCGCCGTCAGAGGCCTCCAACTGCAACACATATTCGCCATAGGCTGACAGGGTAATACTCGTATCCTCGGCGCTCGGATCGGCAATCACGGCATCAGGGCTGTTGGGATCGTCGGGTTCACTGACCACCGTCCACTGCACCGTATAAGCGTCATCATCGGTGACGGTCGCATCCAGATTCTTTGTCATGACGCCATCGACCAGCCAGGTCACTACATCCGCGCCGGTATCCACTTCGGGAGGCAGATTATCTGCGATGAAGCTAAAAATAGACCCATAAATCGGATCATTGGGGTCGCCAGTGTATGTGTCGACCGCCCAGTAGTATTGCGTCTTAGGTTGAGCTTGTACGACAGCAGAAGTTACCTTTTCCTGGTTAACGATCAGAGCAGAAGGATCTCCATTAAATATCTTATCTCTGTCATCGCTGAACCACACATCAACCTTAAGCACCTCTGCTGGCAAAGTCCAGCTCAGCTCGACCGCGCCGGCTACTACACCGCCACCGTCGGCCGGATACGGATTGAAATTGTGCAGAGCCGTCAGTGTGGTCTGGCCTGCATTCGTGACGTCATAATCCAAATGCAGCGTGCCGTTGCCGCCATAGGCGGTAATAAAGTCGTTTGGGTCGTCAATGTATGCCTGGATGGTTTCGAGGTTATTGCCGTCGCTTATCAGCGTACCGCCGGCAATATCAATATTGTCCGAACCGCCACCGCCGAAAGTTAAAGCGCCTGTCACTTCGAGGGTTCCACCGTCCAGATTAATCTTGCCGACACTCGTACCGCCGGTTCCAACCTGCAAATTATTTGCGGTGAGCTTGCCGCCGGTGATATCAAGCTGGCCCCAGGCGTTCTGCCTTCCGAGAGTGACGTCCGTGACAGTCAACTCGCCTCCGTGAACGATCTCCCAGATGACAGTGGGGGTGTCTTCTACAGCATGCGCCCATTTCCAACCAATCCCTGCGGTTGCGACTGTTACTGTCTCATCAATAATTGGCCCTTCAGTAGTGGCTCCTTGAGCTTGACCAGGTGGCCACTGGAAAGCCAAGTCGCCAGGACCGGGAACAGCTCCCTCCCTCCAGTTAGCCGGGTTAGAGAAGTCACGGTCTCCCGCACCCCCGTTCCAATGGAAGTTGGCCGCAAAGCCATTACCGGCCAAAGACAGCACCAAAATAGAAGCTGTCAAACAAATCAATTTTCTACACATAATCATTCTCCTCTACAAAAAGTTCAAAAATGTTCGTCTCGGCTTCTGATGTATCCTAGCCAATCCACAGGGCTTTTCTCTTATGACATCATTATGAATGGTTTTTTCTTTTCAAGCTCTCACCACCTCCTTCTTAGGGCTGGCTTAGTTCCAGCACCGGATCCTGCAAGACATACCAATTTTCGCTGGAATCCATCGACGCCGCGCCCCGGGCCGTGGTTATAAGTGTCAGGAAACGCTCCCGCGCATCCAGGGCGAGATCAATATCAATCGTCTCTGTGGGCTGCACACCCTCTTGGGCAAAAAGGACCACGCCATCGGCCAGGACCCAGAAGTCCGTGTCAATACGGCCTGTTCGGTGACTGTCTGCGATCCCAGCCCGCGCAGTGAATCGCTCGATCTTTACACCGACAAGGTCTTCACGTATGCGGTCCAGGTCAAAGGTGATCCCCTGGCTGCCCCAGAGGCTGAGGCAGGCCGTCCGGGCCCGGGCCACGCCGTTGGAGCCGGCAGGTACATCGGCAAACGGTAACTCTTCGTAAGGCCATCCGTTCATGATCGCGCCCGGGAGAGAGACGCCCTCATTCGGGCCCGCCGCAAATGTGTGTCCCCGGGTACTGATGCGACAGGGACTCGGGCCTCTGTCTGGCGTGAAGATCCCATCCACATAGGGCAGATTTTCCACGGGGTGGAAGCTATCCGGTCGTTCTATGAACGTCAGGATTTCCTGCGTCTTGTCGCCCCTCGACCAGGGCCAGGCGCCGACGTGGGTCGTGGCGAACAACTGCAACTGCCTCTGACCACCGACCGCATCGAGATCACCCGCAATAATGCTGAAGCCAATCTGATCCAGGAGCTGGGGCGGAAAGACGTTTCTGTTGTTCCCGTCTGCGTCCCCGTTGACCAGATCGCCGGTAAAGGCGCCTGTCATGACGCGCCAGGGTATCTTGACTTCGACCATCCAGTCCTGGGTTTCGTCATTGACCGAGCCGGCATACAGCGCGGGATCACACGGATCACTAAAGAGGTCGTTCTTGATAAATATCTCATTCCGGCCATAACTGATGGCTACTGCCCGGTCCGTAGTCTTGCCGCGTGGAATGACGGTGGGAATGTAAACCGACGATGTGTGCGAATCGTAGGGTGTCGCCGATATCGTGAACTGTAAGGTATCACCTGCGTATTTAGACTGCAAGGAGGTTTCGAAATTATCACGCCCCTGATAGCTGTCGTCCTGCACCGAAACCGCCACATACAGGGCATCGTCGTCCCATATCACATAGTACGTCGCACTAAAGTCATCCAATGACGTGTCGCGCCACTGATTCGGCAGGAATGACGCTCCAAACATCTGGTGACGGTACTGAGGCTGGTAAGGATCGATCCCTGTGGCTGTATTTGCATTGATCACCACGGGCTGTGCCCCGTCGTACTCGGCGGCCGTGACCACCCCGTCTATGGTGATGGTCTGTCCGGTTCGCAGCTTGACACAGTTAATCGGCCAACCGACTTTCGTTCCCCGGTTCAGGTCCCTCAAGACCGAACCCCCGATGACGCCGGTGCCGAAGCCATTACCGCCACCGACGACATCCGCCAGATTCAAACGTTTGCCCGGAATGCCCACCTGACGGGCATCCGGCATCTGTTGCAAGAACCGCTTGGGCCGCTGCGCAAGGGCCTCGGTGCGAATTGAACCGCTTGCATCCGCCAGCGCGCACTGGCCGGCGATAAGATTCTCGTGTTCGCTCGTGTGCGCGAGCCCGGAGCCCGGTTCAAGACCGACTTTGCCTTTGAACACGTGGACCTCACACGCCGCGGATGAGGCCACCGCCACACCGAATTCGGTGCCGAAATCAACGATCTCGGACTGCGGGGTCATCACACGAAATCCCCTGGCCTGCTCAGGCACAAAGGCCGTGACCGAACCGCCCATCAGTTTCATGCGGTTGGTGGAAAGGAGGTCGAATTCACAAGGGGCCTGAATCAAGACCCGCGTACCCTGCTTGAATGTGATCTCAGCGACGCCCTCGCGCAGTTCAAGCGTGCCCGGCCGCAGGTCGTTAGAATCCGGCATCTGAGTCCATTTGGCATGTACGGAATTGCCCAGCTCTGCCACCACGCGATGGGAACAGATGTATTCGATGATGCCCAGCGCCACCAGTAGCAGGGCAGCGACTGAAGAGAACAGCGCTACAGTCGGCCAGAATTTGCTCACGCGCTTGCCTTTATCGGTTCTCTCATCACCACCGCGTTGCTTCGGTTCCGGAGATTCAACCTTCCTCTCGATCCCGGGGGCAGTGCGTTCTGCATCCAGCAGGGCCTGCCACATAGCCGTGTCGCCCAGGTGAGCTTCAAACACACCGGAGTCAGAATTCAGTACACCGTCTTGCAATAGGCCTTGTTTGACTGGATCGCTCGTTGAAAACTGATTGTGGATCTCATGGTGAAGCAGGGCCGCACGAATAAAGACCCTTACATGCTCCACATCGGCCTTGAGCCATTCGGAGAGTTGTTCTGCTTCGCTCTCCCTCATGGCCGTGTGATCAAGGAAATAGAGGCTGATCAGCTTTTCAGGATCGAAATTCATGCGTTTCCTTCTCCCAGTCGTCGATTGACACAGTCACGCAAGGCAATTCGGATACGATGGAGTATAACAAACACGTTGTTTCGGGTCATACCCAGTTGTCGGGCGATACGTGCCGCGCTCTGCTCCCGCAGGTAGTGCATCTCCATAATCTGTCGCCATTTTCCTTTGAGCCGACTCATGCAGGTGGAGATCGCATTTTTGAGGTCAATACGCGTGTCGTGGATGGTGGAGTGATCCTGGGCATAGACCTCGGTCACGGAGTCAATCGCATCAATGTCCAGCAGGAGATAACGCTTGCCCTGTTTAGATTGGTACTTCAGAATCTCGTTTTTGGCAATACCGATGGCCCAGGCCACAAAGGAGCGGTTGGGGTCGAACTGCTCGTATTTGCGTACCGTAACCATAGCCACATTCTGCAGAATATCGTCTGCATCATGGAAATCCGGCACCAAGGACGAGATAAATGACGCAATTAAGGGCTGTGACTGAGCCCATTGAACTGTAAGTTGTTCATGTTTATCAGGCTGCTCCATGGTCTTTTGCTGCCATGCTCGTCACTTTGTAGTTCTGTGTCTCCACTTACGAGTTCTTCCCCTCCATAATAGTATCTCCTGTAGATGGTCTCAATCTTACAAAAAAAATATAATTGGGTTCTGGTTCAAAACAGAGTTGCAGTTCTTCAGTTTTCTTGACCCAGCTCCTTCGGGGCACTCAGGATGACTTGCCCGACAGAGAGCTATGCTTGAGCATTGAGGAGTTGAGATATGTTGCGGATCGCCGGCGGATGGATTACAATCACTACCGGCCGCATAGCAGCCTCGGTTATATGACACCGGCAGGTTTTTGCCGGGCTATGTTGCCAGGGCGGTTGTGTCAGGCCGCAAACGCCGGTACTCGATGGAGTACAGGACGGTGGGATCCTCTCACGGACGCCGGACCGAAAGAAGGGGACAGACCACGATATAAGCGAAACGAAACGTTCATACTTGGATATAGAATCTGTATTCGAACAAAGAGCTGAAAGCGACGCGGTAAACCGCGCGCTTTAGCCCATATGTTATGCGTCTGATGAGAATGGAACAAATAGGAGAATGCAATGATGAATAGACGGGAATTTATTAAGGGAGGTCTCGCCTGCGCCGGAGTTGCCGCATCGAGCTCGTTCGCCTTCGGCGAATCTAAGTTGGCATTGCCGTCTTACCTGAGGGGATATGAAGCACTGTTCGCCATCGATCCGCGGCAAGCCGCCCTGAAATACTTCCGGGAAGCGACGTTCGGCCTCTTCATGCATTACGGCCTCTATTCGCTACTCGGACGGCATGAATGGGTGCAGTTCAAAGAGCGAATTCCCGTCAAAGAATATGAGAAACTGGCGGGCCGTTTCACTGCGGAGCACTTTGACGCCGACTTCATCACAGACATGGCGCTTGATGCCGAAATGAAGTACATAAACATAACGACCCGGCACCACGACAGCTTCTGCCTCTTTGACTCCAAGTACACGGACTTCAAAAGCACCAATACTCCGGCCAAGCGTGACCTGGTGGGCGAGTTGGCCCAACAGTGCCAACGAAAGGGACTGGGCCTTTACCTGTATTACTCGCACGGACGTGACTGGCGGCATCCGCATGCCCCTAACAATGGCGACTGGGGCGGTTCGGCGAGGCCAAAATACACACGACGCGAGGATCTCTACAAATACGGGGACGAACATAATCTCCAGATATACGTTGAGTTCATGAAGAACCAGATTACCGAGCTGCTGACCCACTATGGTCCTATCGGTGCTATCTGGCTGGATGGCATAGCCACACCCCGTTCCCGCGAAGACAAAATCCGCCTGTTCCGATGTCAGGAACTCTACGATCATATACACTCGGTGCAACCGCAGGTCCTGGTATCCTATAAACAGGGGCTGCTCGGAACAGAGGATTTCAAGGCGCCGGAACGTCACTGGAAAGAAAAGTCTGAGGTGCCGCTGGAGATATGCGACACACTTCAACCTCGCGGTTGGGGCTACATCAAGAAGGATGACGGTAAGCACAAATCGGCAGATCAAGTCATGGTCATGCTCAAAAAAGCGAAAGACATGGGTGCCAACCTGCTGTTGAACACCGGGCCGCTGCCGGATGGCTCAATTCACCCGGAAGATGTAAAGACCTTGAAGGAAGTTGGCAGGCGCCTTCGAAAACGATGATAGCCAACGATGAAACAGTGGCCTGCAACGCTAAGCGTATCGTTTATACTGCTTGTTGGGCTGTCTTTCGGCGAATGCTGCGGTGCGACGTCGGATTCCTCTCGGAAGGCTGACTTCTATGTTTCCGCCGACGGCGCCGATGACGGGTCAGGCTCGTTGCCCGAGTCCAACGCGCAGGGGACGGATGGTCCCTTTGCTTCGCTGGACCGAGCGCGCCGGGGGGGCAGGATGTCAGCGATCATGATGGCAACGGAGCCAGAAGCACACGAAACAGAAGGCACCGGCAGGCGGTTTCGAAGGCAAGCCCACAGTCCAGGTCACATTTTGCTGCAATTTCTTCATAATACTATCGAACCGCATGACAATAGATGTTAATCTATGTTCAAGTATGTTATTAAATAACATCTAAGCAACTGGTTTGTTATGATGGTTTTTTGTGGACTGGATATCGGCACAACCCATACCAAAGCGGTCCTCTTGGATCAAGAGGGTCTCTTGCTCGATAGTCTGAAGCTGTCGGACGGGACTGAAATGAACTGGTATGGGGATTTTTGCCGCGTGTTGGATTATTTTTCGTCTCAAGGCCATTTTGTTGACAAAGAGATTGTCTGTAGTGTGACCGGCCAGGGCGGTAGTTTCGTCCTTCTGGACGGCCAGTATCAGCCTGTATCCGAGCCGTACTGTTGGACCGATCTGGCGGAAGAGACGGTCGTGCGCGATCTGATCGACACATTGGGAGCACGGGATGTTTATCAGCAAACCGGCTGGCCTCCGCACGGCTGGTTAGCCGCGTGCAAGTTGCGGCAGATCGTTACTCAGGGAGCGATGCCGAGCGGCACCCGGTATGTGGCCACGGTACCGGATGCGATTTATGCCCGCCTGACCGGACATTTTGTCACGGACATTACCAGCGCCCAGATCACCGGAATGGCGGATTTCCAGCAGGGTATTTGGAGTCCGGCCATTCTGGCTTGGGTGGGAATCACATTAGAATCACTCCCCGCGATTGAAACCGGGTTGAAGGTGTTGTTCGATCGGATCGACACACCGTGGGGCAGGTTGACCCTGGTCACGGGTTCGCACGATCAATATGCCGCCATGCAGGCGGCCGGACTGGAGCCGAATCAGTCGGTGATGCTGGGTACGGGTACGGCATGGGTTATCAACGGCAGGACGCAATGTCCCGTCTTTGACGACGACGGCTTCCGGATTCACCCGGGACGCGATCTCCTGCCCGATCGATTCGGCACGATCACTACACTGTGGCAAATAGGGGCGGGTTTTGACCGACTTTGTAAACAAGTCGGCGCTCATGGAGACAGCCTTGCGCAGCGGATTGATCTTGAGGAACCGCCCAACGAAACAATCGAGGCGGATGTGGACACGGGTTGTATCCATCCGGCCTATACCGGGACTGTAGCCGTACAACGCTACATGGAATGGGCTGCATCTGTCGTGCGCGGAACTCTGGACAGGACCGGATGGTTAACATCTCTCGATCAAATGGTAGTCGTGGGTGGGGCCATGACCAGTCGTATCTGGCCCCGGATCATGGCCGACGTGTGCGGTATCCCAGTGAACGCGGTGGATTTCCCGGCATTCACCGCATGGGGAGCGGCCTCTCATGCCATGATCGCACAGGCAACCAAGCCGGCACAAACGCATCAGGCGGTAAAACAGAAGTCGCAAAGGTATGAGCCGGAGCGTACAGAACCGTACGAAAGCTGGTATCAGCAGTATCAGCGTCGTGTTGTGGAAAGATTGATCTAATGCCAAATGATAAAACAAGGATACCGACCGAATCAGTATCACCGCTTAAGATCGCACTCGTGACACCGGTTGCAGATTTGTATCATCGCCTGTGGCTGGATATCGGCGAATCACTCTATGCCTTGGCCGGGCGCATGGCACAGATGTTGCAGATCAAAGGGGAATTGACGGTAGCCTGTCATCGACCGGTTAGCACCGCGACGCAGTTTTCCGCGCTTTTTCAAGATTTGACGCGGGACCATTGGGACCTTGTGATCGTAGCGTTGGCTCCTTATTGTCCCAGTGGCGTGCAGATACAAGCTCTGTTGGAAACTCCATTCCCGCTGCTCTTATGGCCGATGCAGGAGATGTTAGAGTTGAAACCGGACCAGTATGATGGTGAGACGATCAAACTCAATCACGGGGTGCACGCCGTTCAGGATCTGGCTCATGTATTGGCCCGTCACGGACGAGCGTTCGGAGTCATTCACGGTCACGTGCAGCAGGCCGACTTCCGGGAATCCGTGCACGCCTGGGCACGGGCCGGACACATGCGTCGCGCCATGCAACAAGCCAGACCCGTACAACTGGGTGGGCACTTTGAGCATATGCTGGATTTGCAAATCGGAGACTCGGCTTTCGTGCGCGATATGGGGCTGGCGCCGACGGTGGTTTCCTTAGAAACAATGGCAAATCTCATCAGCGATATTCGTGAGTCGGATGTTCAGGAACAGCTTACACGGTACGATTCGTTGTTTGACGTCGATTCGGATATAGACCCGGCCCTCTTGGCCAAAACGGCTCGCGGGGACATCGCCCTACATCGATTGCTGGAACAGCATCACAGTCATACCTGTGCCGTCAATTTCCTGACATTGTGCAACGATGCCCGCATCGGCGACGGGCTGCACGTAGCGGCCTCGCGTCTGATGGGCGCCGGCGGCGGTTACGCCGGAGAGGGAGACTGGGTCACGGCCGTGCTGGTGCGCGCCATGCAACGGGGATTCGGTTGTGCCAGTTTCAGTGAAATGTTTTCCGTGGGATACGCCGACCACCGTCTTCTGCTCAAACACTGGGGCGAAGGCAATCTCCACATGGCGCGCACCCGGGCCCGCATGATCCGAAGCCAGTTCGAGGATCGACAAAAGGCCGAGTTTGCTGTAGCGGATTTTGAGTTCGCCCCCGGACCGGCCATGCTCGTCAATCTCAATGCCTCGCCGGACGGCCAGGGGCGCCTGATCAGTGTCACCGGACGCATTACCGACGACCGTTTGCCCCGTGTAGAAGGACCGCGAGCGGTATTTAAGCCCGATGTTGAGGACGTACGTGATTTGCTGAACCGCTATGCCTATGCCGGCGGCACCCATCATCTGGCTCTGGCATACGAACCCTATCCGGATATCCTTGAAAAACTCTGTCTTTTGAGCGGTTGGCAATATACCGCCTTGTAAGAGAATCCATGGCTCGCGCGAAAAACAAACTCACACAAATGCAAAGGATACAGGCCATACGAAAGGCCTTGCTTCGCGGCGAGGAAGTGGCTATCGATGTCCTGGCCCGGCAACTGAAGGTCAGCAGCATGACCATCCGCCGTGACCTGGAACAGCTTGAGAATCACGATGATATCATCCGCACCTATGGCGGCGCAGCTCTGGCTCAACGTCTGACTTTTGAGTTCTCCTTTCGCAACCAGGAGCACAGTAACAACGCCCAGAAGCAGGCGATCGCTCAGCAGGCCGCCGCCCTTGTCCAGAACGGGCAGGTCGTGATGCTGGATACCGGAACGACGACTCTACAAATCGCACAGGCCCTGGCAGGCAAGCAGGATGTCACCCTTATTACCACGTCCCTGGCGATTGTGTCCAAAATCCAGTTTGCATCGGGAATCAAAGTCGTTTTGCTGGGGGGATTCCTGCGTCGTGGATCGCCGGATATGCACGGCCCGCTCACCGAGCAGAACGCCGAGCAGTTCAAAACGGACATTGCCTTCATGGGCGCGGATGCCATAGACGATCAGGGCACGACCTACACCAGCGACCTGCAGGTCCTCAACCTGGATCGCAAAATGGCGGCCAATGCGGCCCGCGTGGTGGTGGTTGCGGACAGCAGCAAGTTCGGTAAGAGCGAGATGTGCAAGGTCCTGGGACCGGAAGAATATGACCTGATTTTGACCGACGCCCGGGTCAGTAAAACCCTGCTCAAAAAATTACAGCGCAAGAAAATTAAGATCAAACTGGCTTAGAACGCCTTAAAGTTGGAGTACTTTATGCAGGAAACTACCCTTCATCAAGAATCATCAGGATTGACCCTCACAGACCTGGCCGGCCCCGGGGCCGGGGCGATGGTCGATCACATGATCAAAGCACATCGGTTCCTAACCGATCGTACCGATGGGGATCTACTCAAGCTCATCGGTTCTCAGATCCACGGCATTGATGCGTCCAACCTGATTGACAAGGCGGTCATCCAGCAATCCTACGGCGGCGGACACATAGGGCCGACCGACGACCTGTTGGCGGGTCGGGGTGTGTTTTATATATCGGAAAAGGGAAAACTCTATCTGGATGGCACAGCCGGCCACTATCAGGTCACCTGGGGATACAATCATCCCGTCCTGACCGATGTCGTGCGTCAGGGTCTGGACAATGGCGTTGTCTCCGACAACCACAGCAATATCCCTCAGTGGCCGGTGAAACGCCTGGCCCGTCGTCTGATAGAGGCCGCCAATCCGAATATGCCTGAATTACGCAGCTCAGATATCTCCAAGGTCATGGCGGCCGACGATCGACTCAATACCGTGCTCATAGGCCTGGCTACCGGCTCGGTGGCCTGTGAGTCGGCCCTGAAAATTATGCTCATGCAGCACGAACGACTTAAAAAGTCAGATCCTGCCGTGGTCGTGGTGCTCAAGGGAAACTATCATGGAACCGGCATTGCCATGCAGTATTTGCGTGATATGTGGCCGACTATGATAAGGGGCTTTGAAGTTGTGGACGTGGAACCGAACGATATGGACCAATTAGAAGCGGTCTTTGCCACGTACGGCGAACGCATCGCCGGATTCTGGGCCGAGCCGATCATGATGAACCGGGAGGCCTTGACCATAGAGCCTGCTTATTTACAGATCGCGCGCGAGCGCACCAGACAGGTGGGAGCCCTGATGGTCATGGACGAAATCCAGACCGGTTTTTGGACGCCGGAGGTATTCATGTACCGACAGTCCGGCATTACACCGGATATTGTGATCGTGGGCAAGGGGATGACCGCCGGATTTCACCCCCTCTCAGCCGTTCTCTATCGGCGTCCCTTGGACATGCTGGCCCAATACGACGCCATCAGTACCAACGGCAATGCCGGGCTGGCGGCACTCGTGGCTTTAGCCAATATGGCTTTAACAGCTCAAAGCAAAGAACGCATCAACCGGGTCCAGGCACGCCTGTTTGACAAGCTGAAGACCTTGGCCGAGGAGTTTCCAGACCGGATTGCCGCCATTCATGGTTGTCCGGCCATGGCGGGGCTCAAATTCCATAGCCGCCAGGACGCCTTGTCTTTCCATCGGCGCTGTGTGGATAATGGACTCTGGTTGCGGGCTCATGCCTACCATGAAGGCCACAGCACGGTGCTCATGAAATTCGCCCTGTGTGTGGATGCTCCAATTGTGGACGAATATATCAAGCGATTACGGACTTTGCTAACCCAGGCCTGATGTCACAGCTTTTTGAAATCAACACCATAGATCAACAGTTTTATGAAGGCCGGCTTCGGGCGTTTTTGCCGGACCGGATCCTGGACGTTCATACACACGTTTGGCGCAAGACATTTCGCCGGGCCGCTCCCACGGGTCGGGCTGTAACCTGGCCGCTTCGTGTGGCCGAGGAGCATCCGGCGGAGGACCTGCTAACCACTTATGACCGATTGTTTCCCGACAAGTCCGTACGTGCTCTGATCTTTTCCTTTCTCGAATCACACGATGATGACTTTGCCGGTGCTAATGCCTATGTCAGTCAATGTGCAAGCGAGCATAACCTGCCGGCCCTGGTGTTTGCTTCGCCGCAATGGTCGGCGGATCGGCTGGAACAGGAGATTGTCCGGGGCGGATTTCTTGGAGCCAAGGTGTATCTTACGCTGGCCGCGCCGAGTATCCCGGCAGCCGACATCACGATTTACGATTTTCTCCCACATCACCAACTGGAGGCTCTGGATCATCACGGCTGGATCGTGATGTTGCACATTCCGCGCAGCGCGCGGTTGCGCGATCCGGTGAATCTCTCTCAGATGCTGGAGATCGAACGGACCTATCCGAAGATCAAACTAATCATCGCCCATGTAGGCCGGGCTTACTGTCCGGAGGATGTGGGAGATGCTTTTGCCGCGCTGGCTAAAACAGAGAGAATGATGTTTGATTTCTCGGCCAACACGAATGCGCACGTTTTTGAGCAGTTGATCCGAACGGTGGGGCCACAGCGTATTCTGTTCGGCAGTGACCTGCCCATCACGCGCATGCGCATGCGCAGAATCTGCGACCGGGGGACCTATGTCAACATGGTGCCGCGGGGACTGTATGGCGACGTGTCCGAAGATCCGCACATGTGCGAAGTGGATGGATCGGAGGCCGAGACCCTGTCGCTGTTTTTATATGAGCAGATTGAGGCCTTCAGGAAGGCAGCCGAGCGTACGGCACTGACAGGCCCTGACATCGAAGACGTGTTTTATTATAATGCCATGAGAATGATCAACCAAGCCGCTCAGCGGCCCGATTTGCCTATAGGATAATTCATGGGTATGCAGACGACTTTTGCCTTACATTGGCTGGACTTGCTGGCGTTCGGGATTTATTTTCTGGTCCTCTGTGCGATCGGGTACCGATGCGGGCGCGCCGGGAAACAAGACTCGGCTGACTATTTCCTGGCCGGTCGCAGTTTGCCCTGGTACGTGGTGGGCAGTTCGTTTATCGCGGCCAACATCAGCTCCGAGCACTTCATCGGCATGATCGGCGCAGCCTTTGTGTATGGAATCTGCGCGGCCATGTTCGAATGGGCCAACATGGCAACCTTTACCCTGCTTATCTGGTTTTTTATCCCGTTCTTATTATCCGCCCGTGTCTTCAGCACACCGGAGTTTTTGGAGAAACGCTTCAATGCCACCCTGCGTCAGTTCTTTGCTTATGTCACGGTCATCACGAACGTGGTTGCTTTTCTGGCGGCTGTGCTGTACGGCGGAGCTCTCGCCCTGCAGCGGCTCTTTGGCTGGAACCTGTGGTTCGCCATTATTGCCCTCGGGGTAGTGGCCGGCGCCTGGGCCGTGTATGGTGGTCTCAAGTCCGTGGCCTGGATGGATGTCTTTACCGTCGTCGTCATGATCGCGGGCGGACTCATGGTGACATACCTGGGCCTGTTAATGCTCTCGGGTGAATCTCATTCCGTATTCGAAGGTTTTAAGGTCATGATCGAACGCAACGAGGCCCACAGCGGTATCTGGAAGGAGGTCGTCGAGCAGAACGCTCAGCACATCGTTGGGACCGGTCAGTATAATCGCCTGTCCGTGATTCAGCCTCCCAGTCACGCGCTTACGCCCTGGCCGGGCTTGGTCATGATGATTTTTTCCGTGAGCATTTGGTATAACGTCATCAACCAGTTCATGATCCAGCGCGTGCTGGGAGCCAGGGACATGTACCATGCGCGCATGGGGATCGTGCTCGCCGGATACATGAAGATTGTCCTCCCTGTGATCGTGGTGGTGCCGGGTTTGATTCTTTTTGCCCGTTATCCCGAGGTTATGAAACTTTCCTGGACGGAGGTTCGTCCGGAAGCGGACAAAGGGTATGTTACGATGTTGCAGTCTCTGGTACCGGTGGGTTTGCGCGGCCTTTTCCTTGCGGCGCTATTCGGCGCGATCCAATCCACGGTCAGTTCGGTGCTGAACTCCACCTCGACCATTGTGACGCTGGACATTTACAAACGCACGATACGCCCGGCGGCGTCGGAAAGTCACCTGGTGCGCATAGGCCGATTGTCGTCGGTGTTCATCATTATCGTGGCCATTGTTTTGGGAGGATTCATCAATCGGTTGAGCGGTAGCCTCTTTATGTATATCCAATCCTTGTATGCTTTTTTTGCACCTCCCTTTGCCGCGGTGTTTCTTTTGGGGATCCTGTTTCGTCGCATCAATGCCCAGGGCGCTACTATCGCGGTTATTCTGGGATTCTTGTTGGGCGTGGGATTGAAAATCTATGTACAGGTTGTGGACGCACATCCGGCGTGGATCGAGCCGTTCCAGATGCAAGCGGCGCTCAACTGGGTGTTCTGTGTGGTCGTCTGTGTCATCGTGACCCTTTGTACGCCCCAGCCCCGGCCCGACCAGGTAACGGACCAATTGACCCTCAACTGGAAGAAACTTAACATCCTGACCCAACTGGGTCGCCACTGGTACAGCCATGTCGTTTTGTGGTGGGCCCTGTTCGTGTTGATCATTCTGAGTTTGCTCATCGTATTTTCAGGCGTTTTCTTCAAATAAGCAGTGTAGGAGATAAGAGTATGACGACGTATCGACGAACCCACTCGTCGAGACGAGTGTTTCTCAAGCAGAGCGGCGCCGTGCTGGCTGGACTGCCCCTGGTCTCGTCGGGCGCCATAGCTGTGAATACAGCTCCCCAAAAGATCCACATCGGTATTGTCGAAGCTCTGGCCTACACCGTACCGGGTATTGTGGCCCACGAATCGGCCCTGCGCGGCGGTGAACAGTTGAAAATCCCGCAATGGGTTTAGGAAGGGAGATTATGATGAATCTACAAAAGATAACGCTGGCAACGGTTATTGTCTATGGGTGCCTGATGGGATCATGGGCTTGTGGCCGGGGAGTGAGCGATCCACGGGTGGCTCAACTCGCCGGGGAAGTACGTGACAAAGGATGGATCGTTTATACAGCCCGGGGCGACAACGGGACATGGGACTTGTTCCTCATGCGCCCCGACGGCTCGCAACGGCGTAACATCACGAACACGTCGAACTATGAGGAGGGAGGCCCGCGGTTTTCGCCCGACAATAAAAAACTGCTCTACCGCCGTTTCGTCAAAGACACCGTCATCGACCACGACAAATGGGGTTTCCAGGGCAATCTCATGATCGCAGATAGCGACGGTTCGAATCCCGTCCAGATCGGCGGCGATCGGGAATATCCCTGGGCATCCTGGTCGCCCGACGGTGAACAAGTCGCATGTCTGACCCTTAAGGGAATACAGGTTATCGATTTGAAGACGAAACAGATCGTACGAACATTGCCCCGACAGGGCATCTACCAGCAACTCTGCTGGTCGCCGGACGGACAATGGTTCTGCGGCGTGGCCAACACCCGCATCATGTGGACAGTGGTTCGAATGAACGCCCAAACCGGTAAGTTGAACATCGTGCACGAATTCCAGAGTTGTACGCCCGACTGGTTCCCGGACTCCAAGCACATTATCTTCCCCTGCCGCCCTTCCGGTCAAAAAGGCTATGGTTTCACGCAACTCTACATGGGCGACGGGGAAGGTAAAGAGACCAGGCTGATCTTCGGAGAGGATGGCTACCATATCTATGGCGGCGCCTTGTCACCCGACGGCAAGTACGTGCTCTTTACCCGCTGTGCGCAAGATGGGGGCGGCTCGGAGAAATCGGGCGCGCCGATCTGTGTGATGCGGATGAAAGATGCCCCTGCGGCCGCCGGGCAGAGCGTAGCGTTGCGAAAAGCCCATCCTGAGGCGACCGATGCGCCCGTGCTGCAGCTTATCGACGGCTGGGAACCTTGCTGGACATATGCGAATATAGGAGCACAATAATGAGTCAAAAGAAAATCTGCTTTACCCTCATCACAATCTTATGCTTTATCCTGTTAAATGGTACCTCCTGCGCCAAGAAAACCGACACCGGCGAAGACCCAAAGGTCACCACTTTGGGAAGCATTGAGGTCACCGCCGAGCTGTTGGAAATACCCGGTGAAATCCGCAACGATCCCCTGTACGACTACGCGCATGTCATGAAGTACAGAGTACTCACCATCCATCGCGGGGCCCTGGAAGAAGAGACCCTGTATGTAGGGCAATATAATCCGGCTAAATCCCGATCTGCGGCCGCTGACGCCAGGGTCGTCGAGATCGGCGGCAATCTCACCCAATTTCGTGTCGGCGACATCCATCGGATGGCCCTGGAGGTGCCTATTGACGATTACTACATGGGGGGCATCATCAACAAGTATTTCGGTCAGGTGGATGATCCGATCTACTGGGCCGTATGGACCAATCGGGTAATCAAATAGGCTGTCATGAGTTTTACTTCCCATTTATTCCTTTTCTATTTCCTGCCCCTCGTCTTAGTGGCCACCTACGCGGTCCCGCGCAGGCAAGTGACCGCGCGCAACGCGGTTCTCTTGGCAGCTAATTGCCTGTTCTACGGCTGGCTCGATATCCGCTTTATGGGATTACTGTTGCTCAGCGCAGTGTTCAACTATTTCGTTTCTTATGCCATGTCCCGCAAGGCCAACAAGACCGGTCGATTTTGGTGGTTCGCGCTGGCCTTGGGGATTAATCTGGGTTGTCTCGGCTTTTTTAAATACGCCCTTTTTATTGGGAAAAGTCTCAATAGCGTGGTGAGTGCGTTTGGAGGCTCCGGATTTCCATTGATTGAACTCGTGTTGCCCATCGGCATTTCCTTTTACACGTTCAAGGTCATCAGCCACGTTGTCGATACCTACCGGACTGGACGGAGGCCGGGCTCGTTGCTCAATTTCCTTTGCTATGTGTCTTTTTTCCCTCAGGTGCTCTCCGGGCCGATCCAGCGCTACGCCACAACGGACGCGATGGCGGAATCTCTACCGAGTTTCGCCGAGCAATTGACGCAGAGAACCCTCACCCTCGACCGGATCGCACAGGGAATTGCTCTCTTTATGCTGGGCTTCGCTAAGAAAATCCTTCTGGCCGACGTTATCGCCTCCTCGGCCGATGCCGTCTTCTCCGCCTCCGATCCCGGCGTGCTCGATGCCTGGTTCGGCGCCCTGGCCTACACCTTCCAGCTTTATTTCGATTTTTCCGCATATTCCGACATGGCTATCGGCCTGGGGCTGATGCTCGGCATTGCATGCGCGCGCAACTTCAATGCACCCTATCGTGCCGTGAGCATTACCGATTTCTGGCGGCGCTGGCACGTTTCGCTCTCCAGTTGGTTTCGAGATTACCTGTATATCCCCTTGGGAGGCAATCGCCGGGGCACTACACGCGTGTACCTGAACTTGGTGATAGTCTTTCTCTTGTGCGGTTTGTGGCATGGCGCAGCCTGGACCTTTGTATTTTGGGGCATTTATCACGGGCTGCTTCTGATCCTGGAACGGGCCCTGGGACGAAAAACCTTTTACGCGGGTTTGCCTAAACGTATTCAAATCGCAATGATATTTATCCTGATCTCTATCGGCTGGGTCTTCTTTAGGTCTCCTACCCTCGCTGATGCTCTGCATCGACTCACCATTATGTTTACCGGGGCAACTGCCCAAGGCGGTGCGGGCCTCTTGACGGGACAACTTTGGACACGCGGCCCTATCATAATGATGATGCTCTGCGCGGTTCTGGCCTTTCAACCCAGGCAGGGATGCGACTGGATCAAAGACCTGACCTGGATCAAACTTCTGGTGCTGGTGATCCTGTTTGTTCTGGCCCTGGCGACCTTGTTTGCCAGGTCCTTTACCTCATTTCTATACTTTCAATTTTAAGGGAAACATAAATCGTGCCGCAAAGCCGCCTAAAAAATGGGGTCATCCTGCTCATATTCGCATGTCTTTTACTGGTCGTGCCTGTGACACAATGGGTTTTTGAACGGGCTAACGGGAACCGGTCGCAGATCCTCGATCTGTTCTCCCGCAAACCGGTTAAGAGTCATCGGACAGCCTTTGCCCGGGATCTGCGAAGCCAATGTCGACTCGCCAAAATCGTGCGGCCGTGGATACAAAAACTCCGTTTTATAGCCCTGGCTGAAACCCCTGATAAGACCGTCGCAGGTCGAGACGGCTGGCTCTTCTATCAGCCGGCCCTGCAATACCTGATCGAAGCCCAATCGCCATCCGACAGACCCCCCCAAGGTGATATCCTCCGAGCCGTGACTGATTTTCGCGACCAGTTACAAGTCCGGGGTATCCACCTGTTGGTGCTTATCGCCCCAAACAAGGCCAGCATCTACCCGGACAAGCTCAGCCCGCGCGCAGCCTCGGAATCGATCAATCCCCGCACGATGGACCTGATCGCCAAGCTCCGCCAGGCGGATGTCGAACTCGTTGATCTCTTTTCTCTGTTCTGGGAGGCCCGCCAAACGACGGATGCACCTGGAACCGTGGATTATTATTTAGCACAGGATAGTCACTGGTCCCCGGCCGGTATGGATCTCGCTTCACGCACCGTGGCTGATCGATTGGTCGAACTCGCCTGGGTCCGGCCCGGACCGTCTCATCGTTATCGGCTCCGACCTCAACCCGTTACGCGCTACGGCGACATTATCACTATGATACAGGCGCCGACCATAGAGAAATGCTTTCAGCCGGAATCCCTGGTTTGCACCCAGGTCATCGACTCAACCACCCGGGCCCCGTATCAGGACGATCCCGATGCCCCTATACTCGTACTGGGCGACAGCTTTCTGAGAATCTATAGACGTGACGAACCGGGGTCCGCCGGTTTTATTGAGCATCTTGCATACTACCTGGCGCAACCTCTTACCGCCATCATCAACGATGGCGGGGCCGCTACCCTCGTGCGCCAGCAACTCGCGCGCAAACCCGAATATCTGGACCATAAAAAAGTCGTCATTTGGGAATTTGTTGAACGGGACATCCGCTTTGGCACCGAAGGCTGGCAACGAGTGCCGCTACCGCCACCGGGTCGGAGCGACCCGAAAGATGGCCAATAGGAAGTAAACCAAACATGAATGGGCCAACACTCATCGTACAAAGGAGCTTCATTTTTGATCCTGAGAATAGCCTCCAAGCTTCATAAATATAATTGTACGGGTTGCCCCCATTCCAGAAACCGGTTTCTAAGAAGTTCCACGCATCATTCCAAACCTTCGCCCTCACATGTTGACTGAAAAGGCTTAATATGTTATCATAAGAGTATCCAATATAACTATTGAGATGGTGAGTTTGAAGATTTGGAGTCGTGAGGAGCACATTTTGCAGCCAACGTCTGAAACGCCGAAATTTCACAGGTCAGGCTCTATTCAATGCCGACGGAATACCTTAAGCAAACCGATCGAAAAAGTACTCGGATTCGCGGCTTATTCGCTCTTTTCGATCATTTTGGCTGTATTTTTAATCCCTTTTACCAATGCCCAGCCCCATTTGGCAGATGCGTCAGATCATACTCGCCAAGCCGATCCCGCCTCGCCGTTTGCCCTAACGGACGGCACAACCGCAGTGGTGATCAATGAGATCATGTACCACCCCTACCACCCGGTCCCCGAAGCCGAGGAGATTCGAGAGGAGTATATCGAGTTGTTCAACCGGGGGACCGAAACAGTTAATCTCTCGGGCTGGCGGCTCAGCAATGGTGTCAATTTTGTCTTCCCGAACGTGACTATCGGTGCGGGTGAATATCTTATGGTGACCGCAGACGTCAATTGGGTCGCCGTTAAGTACAGGGGGATCAGCAATATTGTCGGGAACTGGGATGGTAAGTTGAGTAATAGCGGCGAAACGATCAAATTAGTTGACGATTCAGGTGCGACGGTCGATTCGGTCCATTATGCCGACCAGGGGGATTGGGGCACACGTGAATTGGGACCGGCCGACAGGGGCCATCGCGGCTGGAACTGGATTTCCCAGCATGACGGCCAGGGAAAATCTTTGGAATTGATGAATCCGGCATTACCCAACGAGTGCGGGCAGAATTGGACGGCCGGCAATCGTGATGGGGGCACACCGGGGAGGATCAATTCTATGGCCTACGACGATATTGCGCCTCTGATTGTGGAGGTATCGCATCTGCCGATCATCCCGAAGGCCACCGACTCTGTGGCTATCACAACTCGCATTATCGATGAACAACCCATGGGCGTTACGGCGACGTTGCATTATCGGATCGACACCTCGGTCTATCAGGAAGAAGACATCTACTCCGAACACGATCCCGATAGTTACCGGCATGTGGCCATGTTTGACGACGGAGCGCATCGTGACGGCCAAGCAGGAGACGGCGTCTATGGAGCCACTCTCCCTTCCCAATCTGACGGTACAATCGTCGAGTTCTTCATCGAAGCAACCGATGCCGTGGGAAACCTGCGCACCTTGCCGGCACCGAGCCTCATGGAAGGTAGGTGGCAGCAAGTCACTAATGCCTTCTATCAGGTCAATGATTCATTCGACGGGGATGTTCACTGGACGCCGGGCAGTCAACCCATCTACTACCTCATCATGACCGAGACAGACAAAGGCCGGCTCCTCGATATTGGGGATCGCGAGGGCGGCGAGCATAACAGCGACGCCCAGATCAACGCGACGCTGGTTAGTGTGGACGGCGTCGATATCAAGGTGCGGCATAACCTCGGCATACGGAACCGCGGGCACGGCTCCCGGGATGATCCGCCGAACAACTATCGCTTGAACTTTCCACACGACCGGTCGTGGAAAGGCGTCACAGCCGTCAACCTGAATACGAAATACACTTATTATCAAATAGCCGGAAACGCCTTGTTTCGCATGTCGGGAATGCCGCAACCCGAGGCCACCGCGGTGCAGGTGAGACTCAACGGCGAGAACCTGGCCGTCCCCGGACGCGAAATGTACGGTTCATACGCCCATATCGAGGTCATCGACAGCGATTACACCGACAATCACTTCCCGGGCGACGGCGCCGGCAATGCCTATAAGTGCATGCGCGACGCAGGCCCCGCAGACTTCCGATACCGAGGGACCGATCCGGATGCCTATCGTAACAGCTATTTCAAGAGGACGAACACCGCCGAAGATGATTGGTCCGATCTGATCGAGCTTTGTTATGTCCTTTCCGATACGACCCCGGATGATATCTACGTCGATGAAGTAAACCGCGTGATCCCTACAGACCAATGGCTTCGGTTCTTAGCCATAAACGCTTTGCTGGACAACAGCGAAACGTCACTCGCCAACGGCTACGGTGACGACTACTACCTTTATCGCGGCGTGGAAGATCCTCGGTTCGTGCTGATTCAGCATGACTTAGACACGATCTTTGGCCGGAACGGCAGGATTACAAGCAGCATTTTTCGCTCCACGGCGCTTCCGACAATGGACCGTTTTCTTCGTCATCCACTCTTCGTTCGGCGATATTACTTCCACCTGAGGGATCTGATTAAGACAAGCTTTGCCACCAGGCAACTGAGACCTCTTCTGGATCAGGTTATCGGCGACTTCGTTCCGTCCAATATCATTGACGACATGATCAATTTCGTGGAAGCTCGTAATGAGTACGTCCTTTCATTGATCCCGTCTGAATTAACCGTGGAGAGCCATCTGCCGCTATCGAATGGATACTATCAAAGCGAAGCGAACACGTTCACACTCTACGGGACAGCCGACCCTGTCGAGACGGGCTCTGTGCTGGTTAACGGCCGGTTAGCGGAGTGGTCGCCGGCCGAGGGGATGTGGGATTTCGGCGGTGCCGGCGGCATCAGCGAGACACTTATCAGCAGCGGCTCCGCATGGAAGTACCTCGATGATGGCTCCGATCAGGGCACGTCCTCTGACGGTACCCAATGGTTTGCCCATTCCAACTATGACGATTCATTCTGGCTCGAAGGGCCGGCCGAACTAGGCTATGGTGACGCCTCGCAAGGTCGCCCTGAAGCCACTACCCTCAATAGCGGTCCCAGCGGGAACAGCTTCATCACGGCCT
>Ga0180432_10003507_pt1 | contig 22263 bp, 18 predicted proteins | sample SS_ome_10_FD_132414 | JGI IMG/M metagenome (GOLD analysis project Ga0180432, IMG submission 132414) | Hypersaline lake sediment archaeal communities from the Salton Sea, California, USA - SS_1_MS_2 metaG | ecosystem: Environmental > Aquatic > Non-marine Saline and Alkaline > Hypersaline >...
GAGAACCTGTAAGGATAGTAAAAACTTGGCATAACCCTTGAAAATATGAGATAACAGTATCGAACAATAAAGTTCATGAATTTCATTGTACTACTTCTGCGCCCGCAGTGTGTGGCATGCAAACAGCGCCGTTATTACCAGCATCGGGAGGCCGAGCCGTTGGAATATAGCGGCAACAAGATAGGGCCGGGCGGAATCGACCACAACCAGCTTTCTCTCACCGCCCGCCGCCTGCATATCCTGAACAAGCCTGCGGTATGAAGGGATATCTTCAATCAGTGGAAGCAGTCCGGACAGATTCATAGACAAACACCTCAAGGGCCAGCGGAAACTACGATTATTTAACGCCAGATGAGCTTATACCCATACTACTTGATAGGTTAATCGAAACAGGGGGTCTGGCGCAAATGATAAAAGAAAGTACCCAAGTGCAAGGGAAAAAGTCAGGGTATCCGAAGGGTGGTCGAGATAGAAAAAAGTTCAGGAAAAAGGACTTGGTTTAGTAGAATCTTAGCATAGTTAGAGAGTGATAATATATCATTGTCATAGTCTCATCTAATACATCTTCATCACTGCATTAAGTTGAAGAATACTAACACCGTCTATATTAGTTAATATCTGGTTAACCGCCTATGAAATTTCACTGACTTCTGTTACTGTTTTAACTCGGCATGATAAATTGAATGCGGCTTTCATTAATTCCGTCTCTCTGTATTTGGTATTTCTGAATCCGAGTTTACAAATTCCAGAAAAAAATTGTCTTGTACATCCGTCTTTCCAGAATGATAGATAATCTACACCCCGTGTTTGAAGTCCTTCTGCATGTTTTGGTTCTTGCGGATTGGCGCAATAATCCATGAAAGTGGGTAATCCTTCTGTCATTCTTCCACAAAGTTCATGAAGAGATGGAAAGCGGATTGATGTTGCAGTCGCCAGCGTAAGCCAATGTTTGCCTGTACCTACACACAGCTTAGGATTGATATGTTCTGCTAATGATAATACCAGCCGCAAAGCATTAAACATTCTTAAATACATTCTAGGATTTCCATCTGCGGCTTGGTGAAGGATCGCAAGGCATTTATCATCTAATCTATCAGAACCAGGTTCATTAAAAAATAGGGATTCTACTCTATCTTTATCCGCTGGAGGCAAGGTAAATTGATGTTGAATAATCTTGTCGAGATACTCTCTTCCGTAAATTCCCGGATCATCCCTATAGTGAACTCGTACAGCTTTCTCTACCACCGTCCTATCAACACCAATCACAAATATGCACGGTGCGTTCTCAAGAAAAAGCTTAAGTGCCTCTAAAATAATAATTACGTTTTCAGGAAGGCAGCGATCTAAGTCATCAATGAATACTACAAGAGCCTTTGTTTCTTCCTCGGTATACTGATCAAGAAAGGCTTTTACTGCTCCCGCGAAAACATTTGTGTATTTATCCACTATCGTATAAAATTCTTGTTCATTATCAGTAATTTTCTTGGCTAATTGCTCAATACTTGGAATTGTCATACCTGCCACAGGTATACCAAGACTTAGTTGCGACTGAGTAACCAATAATGCGGAGAATTTGCCGCCAGTCTTGATAGCGTTTGTAATCTTGGCCTTTGTACTTCTTCTTGCCTTATCGTGAAGTTCTATTAGTATGCTATATATCAAACCACTTCGGACATCTTGCTTACGATCATATTTCCAAGCATCAAACCAGATTGTTGGTATTGGTTTACTATGTGGCATTTCCTTCATGAGTCTATCCCGCAATTGCATCATGAAGGATGTCTTTCCAGAACCCCAAGCGCCATATATACCAATAGCACTTGGCAATTCATGTCTTGAAATAATTTGTCGTAGCATATCCTCAATACCTTCGACATATGGCTGAAATCCGAGACGATCATGGCTTGTTGGTCTATCTATAAAATGCACAGATCATCTCCTCAATCTAGTTCAAAGTTCGGGATTGATTTCCGTTCTTTCGAAAAAACGGAATTAGACAAAATCGTTTTAATGAGTAAGATCATTCAGTTAAACCTGTTCATCGCGGCCGCGATGCCGTCCTTAATCAGGCAGACAACAGCGTCGGCGACCTCTGAATAGACCTGCTGTATGACAGGTTTCTCTTCAGCATTAAAATCGCTGAGAACGTACTCCACGGTATCCACCCGTTGAGAGTCAGCGCCCGCCGCAATATCCTGCGGAGCGATCCCCACCCGGATCCGGGGGAAGTCCTGGCTGCCCAGACAGAAGATGATGGACTTCACTCCCTTGTGCCCCCCCGAGCTTCCCCGCTCCCGGATACGGACCTTGCCCAGCGGCAGGTCGAGGTCATCGTAGATAACGAGCAGGTCCTGAACAGTAAGGCGGTAGTAGCGCATAATAGTATAAACCGCTTCGCCACTCAGGTTCATGAAAGTCCCCGGCTTTGCCAGAGCAACTCTGTTGCCTTCAATCTCCCCTATGCCCATCCTGCTGTGTGCTCTCCGATGGTCTAAGGTGATGCCTTGCCTTCGGGCGAAATAGTCAAGGCAGCGGAACCCCACATTATGCCTGTTATTGACATAACGTCTGCCCGGATTGCCCAGACCTACAATCAGCTTCATATTCCACTCCGGTAGGGTAGTCTCGAATCCAGGCCGAACCCGCTTTTCATAATAGACTCGTTCATCCGCCTACTCTTTCCCTCCCCCCAGCATCTGTAGAAAATCCTTTTCACTCAAGACCTTTGTACCCAACTCCCGGGCGCGTTCCAGTTTGGAACCCGGGTCAGCGCCCACTACCAGAAAGGTGGTCTTTCTGGTTACGGAGCTGCCCGCAGAGCCGCCCAGCTCCCTGATTCTGGCCTCAGCGTCACTTCTGGGAAAAGCCTCCAGCTTACCGCTGATTACAAACTCCTGCCCGGAAAGGGGCAGTTCCACGGGCTCCGCCTGTTCCATCTCCAGCTTCACGCCAGCTCTTCTCAGCTTGTCGATAATATCTTTATTAGATTCCTGCCTGAAGAAAGCGACAATGCTCTCCGCAATCTTGGGGCCTACGCCAGGAATATCTGTCAGCTCCTCTTCAGTCGCACGGGTCAGCTTATCCACGCTGTCGAAGTGCTTGACCAGGATCTCAGCGGTCTCCGCCCCGACATGGCGAATCCCCAGCGCAAAGATAACCCTCGATAGCGGCCTCTCCCTGCTTTCGTCTATAGCATCCAGTAAATTGGATACGCTTTTCTCCGCCATCCTCTCCATCTCCAGCAGCTTGTCCTTTTTCTCCTTCAGCGAATAAATATCGGCAACATTTGCTATTAAGCCTTCTTTTACCAGGGCATCTACCAGCCTCTCTCCCAGACCATCGATATCCATCGCCCCGCGGGAAACGAAATGCTTCAGCCGCTCCTGAGCTTGAGCCGGACAGGCGGCATTCGTGCAGTAAGCCATAGCTTCACCTTCGGATCTTATAACTTCAGCACCGCAATCCGGGCAGACATGACGTTCAGGAGGCTGTTCTTTGGTAATACCCCATTTCTTTTTATAGATTTCCCAACTTTTTCCCTTAAGGGAGAACTCTTTCTCCTTGCCTGTGCGCAAACTGAGCACCGGAGCGACCACTTCTGGAATAACCTCACCAGCCCTCTGCACGATAACCGTGTCACCGATGCGTATGTCCTTGCGCCTGATATCGTCCTCATTGTGCAGCGCCGCTCTCTTCAGGGTTACCCCACCTACCGATACCGGCTCCAAAATTGCATAGGGATTAAGAGTGCCAGTGCGCCCCACACTGATTCCGATATCCAGCAGTCGGGTCGTAGCCTGGGTAGCGGGAAACTTGTAGGCCGCCGCCCAGCGGGGCTCACGTCCCACCACCCCTAAACGTTCCTGAAGATCGAAGCGGTTGACCTTCACCACAACCCCGTCCGCCTCATAAGGCAGACGCTCCCGTTCCTCAACCCAGCGCTGATAGAAGCTCTCTACCTGATTAATATCGCCGAGCAGCGCGTTGGTGGGGCTGACCTTGAAACCCAGGGACTTGAGATATTCCAGGGTCTCCCAGTGTGTCGGGGGCACTTCACCCTCAACCCAGCCCAGACCGTAGATATAGATATCCAGCGGGCGGCCGGCAGTAATACGAGGGTCAAGCTGACGCACTGAGCCTGCGGCAGCATTCCTGGGATTGGCGAACAACGGCTGCCCTGCGCGGCCCCTCTCTTCATTCAGCCTCTTGAATCCATCTTTAGGCAGAAATACTTCTCCCCTCACCTCAAATCTTGCCGGGGAGCCTTTAGGAACGGCCAGAGGTATGCTCCTGACAGTCCTCAGATTTTGAGTTATATCCTCACCGCGAAACCCATCGCCGCGGGTGGCTCCGGTGACAAGGGTCCCACCCTCATAGGTCAACGCTACGGCGAGACCGTCCATTTTCAACTCGGCGACAAGGTCGAACTGCTCCTCTGCCAGAAGGCCGGATATCCGCCTGTGCCAGGCAAACAGCTCTTCAGTTGAGAATACATTGCCCAGACTGAGCATCGGCTCCCGGTGCTGTACAACTCCGAAGGCCTCGACCGGAGCCGCCCCCACCCGCTGCGTGGGGGAATCCGGAGTGATAAGCTGGGGGAACTGCTCCTCTAATTGCTTCAACTCCCGCATAAGCTCGTCATATTCGTGGTCGCTTATCTCGGGGCTGTCGAGCACGTAATAACGATAGTTATGGTAGTTAATCAACTCACGGAGCTTCTCGATATTCTCAACCGCCTCATTCGTATCCACAGTTATCACCCCTAAACGACCCGGTCACAAACACGGATATATATCATCTTCGTGGTTTGCAGTATATCACAGTCAAAAGCAGTGGCAAAGGTCGTGTCGGTAAAGGGAATCTTCAGCCGCTTTGCAACGCAGCGGAGTAGAGACAAGTATAGAGCGCACCTTCCGGGGTCAGCGTGCTTCTCATGAGGTTGATAGAATCAACCTGGAACGTCGCTGCGGAAGCCACCTTCAACGAAGCAACAGCCTGCCCCAGGCTGCGTCTTTCATCGGATGACGCCCTCTCCCGGACCCTTCCCAGGGTCAGGTGGGGGGGAAAGGAACGTCTTTCCCGCGGGAATCCGATAGGAACGAGAGCGCTCTCGATATTCCCCTGCAGTGCAGACAGAGCAGCGGTTTCACCTGCAAGTCCCACCCATACTACCCGGGGAGCGCGGAGATTGGGGAATACGCCCGGCTCACCGAGTTCCAGTCGAAAACGTGTGCTTACTCCCACGGCTTCAGAGATCGCCCCGGTCAGCTCCGGTATTGTTCCTTCTGCGATGTTGCCCAGAAACTTCAGAGTGAGATGGACGCTACCAGGATCGACCCACTTAACAGGAGCATGTTCACTTCGCTTGATATCGTCCTGCAACTGAGACAGGGCAGACTTGACGGAGCCAGGCAACTCGATAGCTATAAAAGCGCGTATGGATTCCATGATTATTTATCAGGTCAGGCCCAGGACCCTTTGCGCATTTCCTCCAAGGATCATGCTTTTAACGTCCCCGGTAAGATCAAGGGAATGAATTGCTTTTACGATCCTGCTTTGCCTGATGAGAGGGTAGTCACTACCGAAAAGGATTTTGTCCGCTCCCAGAATTTCTGCCACATGTCCGAATATGTTGTCCCGGTAAAGGAAAGGCGTAGCGGCAGTATCGACATAGACATTGGATAGAGCTTTGGCGACCTCCGGCATCAGGGCGTAAAAAGGCAAACCTCCTCCCCAATGGGCACACACTATAACCAGGTCAGGGTAACTCTGTATGAAGCGGTATAGAATATCGGGCGTTATAGTGCCTTTACCGGCGTAGTGGTGGCCTACCGGCTCAGAGGAATGCGTAAGGAAAACCAGACGGTGCTCTATCGCCATTTCAGCTATAGGCGCCATAGCAGCTTCATCAGCAAGATCGAATCCCTGTGTATCACATCTCAGCTCGCCGATGCCCTTGACCCCACCTCGTACGCAGCGTTCAAGTTCAACCAGTGCTTTCTCGCCGGCGAATGGTTGAACGGCACAAAAGCCCACCAGTCTATCGGGATACCGGGCGACCGACTCCATTATATAGTCGTTCGTTTCGTAGCAGAGTTCATGGCTCGACCACCCAATATTAAGCACCACTGATATGTCTATACCTTCCTCGTCCATGTTAGCTACCAGATCACCGGCGGTGGCGAGCTTCGCTTTCGGGTCGGCATAAAGGATATCGAAGCAGGGATCACGACCCAGATAGGAATCACGATCCTCAATCATGCCCGGAGGAAAGACGTGAGTATGAAAATCTATTATCATTGCGAGATTATCAGGACTTTGATGGCAGCCTTACAGCCCGATTATAACAAGGTGTAGACTACGGGACAAGGATAATGTATAATTGCGTTGTTGGAGGCCAAGATGTCCCCATCCGGTCGAGGGGCAAGAAGAAAGCGCACTAGTCCTGAAGCCTCGGCAGGTAATTCCGCCGAGGCTGTTAACTTATTGCAGGCAAATCCATCGTTGGCCCCGTCGTTATCCTTGAAAGAAATGACGTCGATGGCGAAGAAGCTGCGGCGGCATATCGTCAAAATGATTGGCAAGGCGGGCAGTGGCCATCCAGGCGGCTCGCTTTCCGCTGTTGAGAGCGTCACCGCCCTTTATTTCAGCGTCCTGCGGCATAACCCATCCAACCCGCGCTGGGAAGATCGCGACAGATTTATCCTCAGTAAAGGTCATGCTGCTCCTCTGCTATATTCAGTGCTTGCCGAGAGCGGATACCTCAGTGTAGATGAATTACCCACACTCAGAGCTACAGGCAGTTGCCTCCAGGGCCATTGCGATGTGACCTCCACGCCCGGGGTAGAGATGTCTTCAGGTTCGCTTGGCCAGGGACTTTCCTTTGGCGTTGGTGTGGCAATAGCCGGGCGCCTTGACGGACGAGACTATCGAGTATATGTACTTTTAGGCGACGGGGAATGCGATGAAGGACAGGTATGGGAAGCTGCCATGGCGGCAGCCCATTTCAGACCCGGTAATACCGCGCTCGATAACCTTGTCGCTATTATCGACCATAACAAGCTGCAGATCGATGGCTGGAACTACGAGGTGATGAATATTGAGCCTCTTGCTGAGAAATGGAGGGCTTTCGGCTGGCATACCATTGAAGTTGACGGGCACGATTTCTCCCAACTAATCTCGGCTTTTAATGAAGCAAAGAAAGTCAAGGGGAAGCCTACTGTTATCATCGCTAATACTACTAAAGGTAAGGATGTCAGCTTTATGGAGAACAATGTTGATTTTCACGGCAAGGCTCCGACTGCTGACGAGTTGGAAAGGGCACTTGAGGACTTGAAATAGCTATGGAGCAGAGCATCAGGGAAAGCTATGGTAAAACCCTTGTCGAATTGGGCAGGCAGGACTCAAATATCGTTGTTCTCGATGCCGATCTCGCCAAGTCAACAATGACTATTATGTTCGCCAGGGAATTCCCGGGGCGTTTTTTCGACTGCGGAATTGCCGAGCAGAATATGATAGGCATCGCTGCTGGTCTTGCTGCGTCAGGTAAAACAGTGTTTGCCAGCACTTTTGCCGTATTTGCCCCGGGTCGCTGTTTCGACCAGATTCGAATGAGCATAGCCCAGCCCGGTCTAAACGTCAAGCTGGTCACCACACACGGTGGTATAACCGTTGGTGAGGACGGCACATCCCACCAGTCTATCGAGGACCTGGCGTTAGTCTGCTCTTTTCCCGGTTTTAAAGTGATTGTCCCCGCCGATGCTGCGGAGGCAGCCCAGGCGGTAAGGCTGGCAGCCCAAACTCACGGCCCGTTTTATATCAGGCTCACACGGCCAAAAACACCACCGGTCTATCCACCCGGCTATAAGTTCAAACTGGGCAAGTCAGCGACCTTAAGGAATGGAAATGACATCACTATTATCGGCATGGGGCTTATGGTAGATGTCGCTCTCAAAGCGGCAAAAGCACTTTCTAAGGATGGAATCGAGTGCCGTGTGCTCAGCATGTCAACCCTGAAACCTCTGGATAAGGATGCTGTACTGAAAGCCGCGCGTGAGACAGGAGCTATCGTCACGGTGGAGGAACACCTTAGACATGGAGGACTGGGCAGCGCTGTGGCTCAAATCCTGGCCGAGCATCAGCCGGTTCCGATGTCCATCATCGCTATCAATGACACATACTCCAAGTCAGGCAAATCAGATGAACTCCTGCGAAAACAGGGACTCACAGCAGACAATGTAGAGAGCGTAGCCCGCTCTCTACTCCAAAAAAAGCAACGTAGTAACTAGTCTTCCTCCTCCTCATCTTCTTCGTCCTCGAAATCCTCATCACTGAACTCGCGAACCTCTCGTCCCTGATACACCGTCACGATAAAGTCATCTCTGGCAACATCTGCCGACATCACTAACTCTTCGTCTATATGATGGTAGATAAGTTCTTGAATTTCATCTTCAGTCAACTTATCGCTGACGCACAGAGTGGCATATACTATCGAGGGGGTGAAGTGAAGGTCTACCCTCCCCACCCGCTCATCACCGGCAACAACAAGGTAAGCCTCCGAATAAGGTGTACGGCACTCTCTTTCAAACGTGTATTCTGCCATCATAGTCCTCCCTTTCTACATATAATAATCTTTTCACTAGGGGCGAACCTGTCCATTGCCCAGGACTATCCATTTATAAGTAGTTAGCTCCTTAAGTCCCAGAGGTCCTCGGGCATGAAGCTTCTGGGTACTGATACCTACCTCTGCTCCTAATCCAAACTGACCGCCATCCGTGAAGCGAGTACTGGCATTTGCATAGACACAGGCAGCATCAACCTCGTTCAGAAACCTCATTGCCGCTGTATAGTCCTCAGTTACAATGGCTTCCGAATGCCCCGAACCGTAGCGATCAATATGTTCCACCGCCTCGTCTAAAGAATCAACTACTTTAATGGCGGCAACCAGCGCCAGGAATTCTTTCCCCCAGTCCTGAGCGTCAGCGGCCACGATTTTAATCGATGGTAAATCTCGTATAATCGCAAGTGCCCGCTGATCACAATGCACCTCTACACCCGCCTTGCCCCATTCAGTCGCAATCCGGGGCAGATAGCTCTGTGCCGCATCTGCATGTACTAAGAGAGTGTCGAGGGCATTGCAAACTGTAGGGCGCTGCACCTTGGCATTGTAGGCAATGGCTACCGCCTTATCGAGATCAGCATTACGGTCAACATAGGTGTGGCAGACACCAATACCGCCGGTAACAACAGGCATGGCAGCGTTTTGTGCAATATAGCCGATTAACTCCGCGCCACCACGTGGTATGATCAGATCGATCAAGCCTCTCATCTTCAGCATTTCCCCTACCAGGGAATGGTCCGTGGACTCGATAAACTGCACGGCTCCTTCGGGAACACCGGCCCGGTATGCGGCGTTTTGTACGACCTCTGCCAGTGCCAGGTTGGAGTGTATTGCCTCCTTGCCGCCACGGAGTATGACGGCATTGCCCGACTTAAGGCAAAGGACGGAGATGTCGACAGTGACGTTAGGACGGCTCTCATATATAGCCCCGATTACTCCCAGAGGCACGCGGCGTTTGCCAGCCTGAAGGCCATTGGGGAGGGTACGCATTTCGAACGTCTCTCCAACAGGGTCAGGAAGAGCGGCAACAACACGTACATCCGATGAGATCGCCCGGACTCTATCCGAGGTCAATAGAAGCCGGTCGAGCATGGCCGCACCCATTCCTGCCTTCTCACCCTCTGAGTAATCTACCCGGTTGGCAGCCAGAATATCCTTCTCATTGGCTATCAGTTCATCGGCTATAGAGAACAGTGCCTTGTTCTTAATATCTGTGGCGAGATATGCAAGCTTTTTCGAGGCGGCTTTGGCCGCCTTAGTTTTCATTTCAATTTCATTCTTAACAGGATTCATTTCCCGCCCCCTTCTGTATTACAGCAGAACAAGATTATCGCGGTGCACTACCTCTGTTCCGTATTCATGGCCCAGCAGCTCCATAATTTTGGCGGAATGAGCCCCTTTTATTGTGGCGATGTCATTTGAGCTGTAGTTAGAGATGCCACAAGCAATTTTCTTATCGTTTTCATTGTCGAAGATGTTTACTACATCCCCTCGTTCAAATTTGCCGTCGGTTTCGGCGATTCCTGCGGCCAGCAGACTCCTGTTCTCCTGCTGGAGCGCCATTGCCGCACCGGGATCGACGAAAAGCTTGCCTTTGGTAATCTGGCTAAGAAGCCAACGCTTGCGACTCTCAAGTTTGGACGTGGTCGGCTTAAAATAGGTGCCAATTGATTCGCCATCGACTAACTTTACGATAACTTCAGGCTCTCGGCCGTTAGCGATGACCACGGCTACTCCAGAGGTGGTGGCCAGTTTAGCTGCCTCGATTTTGGTCAGCATACCACCGGTCCCTCTAGTGCTGGAGCTTACTCCGGCCAGCCTCTCTATAGATGCATCAATCCTATCAACCTGTTTAATAAGCCTAGCGCCGGGTCTTTCATTAGGGTCAGCGTCGTAAAGGCCATCGGTATCGGTAAGCAGCACTAAAAGGTCGGCATCGGTCAAACTGGCCACCATGGCAGACAGGCTGTCATTATCCCCGAATTTAGCTTCCTGGATTTCGTCGACAGCGACTACATCATTTTCATTGACGATGGGAATAACGCGGAGTTCCAGAAGCGCCAGTAGAGTGTTACGCGCGTTGAGGTAGCTAAGGCGGTTGGATAGGTCCGTTCTTGTTAGCAAGGTCTGAGCTATAGTGATAACGTGCCAGCCGAACAGCTGGTCATAAGCATCCATAAGGCGGCTCTGCCCAACTGCTGCCAGCACCTGTTTGAAGGGGATGTCCTTGCGCTCTTTGATAGGCCCCAGGCGTTGCCTGCCAGCAGCGATCGCCCCCGACGATACGATGATCAACTCCAGCCCCTGTTTGTGCAGCCTTGACATCTGCCCAACCAAGGAAGACATTATCTCAAGATTAAGGCGCTCACTTCCCCCGGTGAGCAGATTAGTGCCCAATTTGATTAGAACGCGATGATAAGTCATAGTAGCTCGTTCTCAATTATAGCAACGAGTTTGCAGTGGAACAACAACAACGGAGATTGATTCGCCAGAGGGAGACTAGAAATCCTTTTGAAGTGTAGCGAGGAACTCAGCGTTCGTAGATGTTTTGGCCAACCTCTCCATGATCTTCTCCGTAGCCTCAGTGGGATTCATAGAGTTAGCGTTTAGCAGGCTTGACATCCGGCGTACCACCCATACCTGCCTTAGAGTATTCTCGTCAAGAAGTAACTCCTCCTGCCTAGTGCCGCTACGCTGGATGTCTATGGCAGGGAAAATCCTACGCTCAGAGAGTTTGCGGTCAAGATGGAGTTCCATGTTACCGGTACCTTTGAACTCCTCGTAGATAACCTCATCCATCCTGCTTCCGGTGTCAACCAGGCAGGTAGCGATGACAGTCAAGCTTCCACCCTCTTCCATGTTTCTGGCCGAGCCGAAGAACCTCTTTGGTGAATACAAAGCAGCAGGGTCTACACCTCCCGAGAGAGTGCGTCCACTTGAGGGCATCTCCAGATTATAGGCACGAGTGAGTCTAGTAATGCTATCGAGCAGAATCACCACGTCAGCTCCAAATTCCACCAGCCTCTTGGCACGTTCCAGCGCCACCTCGGCTACCCTGGTATGCTCTTCGACTGGCTCATCAAAAGTAGAGGCTACTACTTCAGCCTCAACTGACTTTTTCCAGTCGGTTACCTCTTCGGGGCGCTCTCCAATGAGACATACCATGAGGTGGATGTCATCGTAATTGGTTATAATGCCGTTAGCAATGTGCTTCAGCAGCACCGTTTTGCCAGCCTTGGGTGGTGATACGATTAAACCTCGCTGGCCACGGCCTATGGGGGATATCAGGTTAATCAATCTGGTTGACAAATTTTTAGAGGTGGTCTCCAGGTTAATCAGCCTATTGGGAAAAATCGGCGTTTGTCTCTCGAAAGCAGGCCGGCTTTTAACTCCCTCCGGGTCGAGGTTGTTGACCGTCTCAACACGAAGCAGGCTGTGATACTTCTCACCATCCTTAGGCAGTCTCACTTGCCCACTTACTGTATCTCCCGTGCGCAAGGAGAAGCGGCGAATCTGCGACTGTGAGACATAGATATCGTTTGAATCAGGGCGAAGGTCAGTCTGGCGCAAGAATCCGTAGCCATCGTTCATAATCTCCAGGACACCACCTCTGAATGTGTAGCCCTGCTGCTCGGCATTCGCCTGAAGCAACCGCAAAACGAGGTCTTCCTTTTTCATAGCGCTAACGCCTGTAACCCCGATTTCCTTTGCGTGGGCCAGTAGTTCTTCCCTGGTTTTGGTCTCAAGTTCAGTTATATTCATAGCTCTACTCCGTGACTAGATTACGTAGTGTGTTCCGGAAAGATACAAAGGTGTTACTGTTCGTGGACTATGGCCTTATAACTTCTGGACGCTTTGCCAATCCTCTGCGAAGCGGGATATCCCGATATCAGTGAGCGGATGTTTGATCATCTGCATCAGCACACTATATGGCATGGTTGCAACATGTGCGCCCGCCTTGGCAGCCGCTATAACGTGTAACGGGTGGCGGATGCTGGCAGCAAGCACATAGGTAGGAAATTTATAGTGAGCAAACACCCCCACGATCTCGGCGACTAGCTGCATTCCATCGTGACTAATATCATCAAGCCTGCCTACAAAAGGACTGATATAGGTCGCCCCTACGATTGTGCCCAGCAGTGCCTGATTAAGGGAAAAGCAAAGCGTTAAGTTAGTCTTTATTCCCTCTTTTGAAAGGACGGATATTGCTTCCAATCCGCTTGCTGACATCGGAATCTTAACTACCACATTGGGGGACCACGAGGAGACCTCTTTTGCCTCCTCAATCATCGCCTTCGGTTCCAGGCTGAGTACTTCGGCGCTTATTGGCCCGTCGACTATGGCAGCGATCTCCTTAATAACCGCTTTCATATCCGCCCGCTTCTCTTTGGCTACCAGGGAGGGATTGGTGGTAATTCCACTGATCACACCTAATTGGGCAGCTTTGCGGATTTCATCGATGTTAGCGGTATCCAGGAAGATACGCATCCGATCTCCTCAAATATATCATATGTCGATTATTTTGTCTATAGGAAGCCAGGATAGTTAGTTTTTCACATTCGGTTCCAGGGGCAAAGGGCGCTGATCGCCTACTCTCAGTGTTCGCTTGGCCACCCCGATGAAGTCTCGAAACAACGGGTGGGGCCGGTTGGGACGAGAGGCGAACTCGGGGTGAAACTGTGTTCCCAGCATCCAGGGGTGACCGGCGAGTTCGCTTATCTCCACCAGTTTGCCATCCGGTGAAAGACCGCTAGGAATAAGTCCTGCCCCGGTTAAAAGCTCTCTGAAATTGTTATTGAATTCGAAGCGATGGCGATGGCGTTCCTGCACTACCGGGGCGTTATAAGCGGCAGCTGCATGCGTATCAGGCACCAAATGACAGGAGTAGAGTCCCAGGCGCATGGTCCCACCCTTCTCCTTGAGCCCTTCTTGCTGGGGCAGGAGGTCGATGACGGGATAAGGGGTATTATCATCAAATTCTTTAGAATTCGGTTTGTTTGATTTCAATACATGGCGTGCAAATTCAATGACCATTATATGCATGCCCAGGCAAAGGCCGAGATAGGGCACACCATTCTCACGTGCATACCGGGCTGCTTTCACTTTGCCCTCGATACCCCGATAGCCGAAGCCCCCGGGAACTACAATTCCGTTTGCCATGCGCAATAGATTTTCCCCACCATCCTCTTCAAGTTCTTCGGACTCTATCCAGACGATTTCTACATCGCGGTCATGATATAGCGCAGCATGACGCAACGCTTCTTTCACAGACAGGTAGGCATCTTGTAGCTTCACATATTTGCCAACAAGAGCGATGGACATCGGTTCTTTAGGCTTCTTCATTCGCTCTACCAACTCACGCCACTCACCAAGGTCCTGCCTCGAAGCCGTTAACTGCAGTCGTTCTATGATGATTTCCCCTAACCCAGCCTCGTCAAGAACGAGAGGCACCTCACATATTGTGGGCATAGTGGGCAGGGGAACGACAGCACGTCTTTCAACATCGCAGAATAGGGCAATTTTATCCTTGATTTCATCGGTAACAGGATGATCGCTGCGGCAGGCAATGGCGTCGGGTTGAATACCTATGCTGCGCAGTTCCTTAACGCTATGCTGAGTAGGCTTGGTCTTGAGTTCGCCTGTAGATGCAATTAAAGGGAGGAGGGTAACATGTATATATAGAACATTATCTCTTCCCACGTCGTTTCTCATCTGGCGGATTGCCTCAAGGAATGGTTGTCCCTCGATATCACCCACCGTGCCTCCTACTTCCACGATCACCACCTCTGCCTTGCTCAGGTCAGCTACCTGACGGATGCGTTTCTTTATCTCAGTGGTAACATGTGGCACTACCTGGATGGTACCGCCAAGAAAGTCCCCCCGCCTCTCCTTGGCAATAACCGCACTATATATCTGCCCGGTGGTGACGCTGGAATCACTGGTTAGATTCGTGTCCATGAATCGCTCATAGTGCCCGAGGTCCAGGTCCGTCTCTGCACCATCTTCGGTGACGAAGACCTCCCCATGCTGGAAGGGAGACATTGTACCCGGATCAACGTTGAGGTAAGGATCTAGCTTCTGTGCCGTGACGCTTATCTGGTAACTTTTAAGCAGCCTGCCGATGGAAGCGGCGACGATACCCTTTCCCACTGAACTAACCACGCCGCCGGTGACAAAGATGTATTTCGCCATAAATTTTGTACCATATTTAAATAGCATAAAATCGTGTTTTTGTCAAAGCTTTTTACCAGCGTCGAGTAATTTGGGTTGTCAAAACCCTTCAGGTGCTGTATACTGTGCCTGTCACAATATGGCGGGAGGTGGCTCTGTGGAGAACTTCGCTTTCCCCAAATGCCAGAAATGCGACTCTGGCGACTTAGTGCCCCTGTCTGATTTCGGCAGCCAGGGGGCACCTATTCACTATAAAGTATGGGTTTGTACTAATCCCGAATGTGGCTTTAACATAAAGATACGCAATGGCGACGTTTATGTGAATGAGCCTATATTGAGTGGGGCAGCACATAATTCCCGCTACCGCTAGGTTGGCCGGGGCACATTTACACCAGACTGCTTTTCAGTTCTAACAACAAGAGAGGCAAGCTGTTAAACAGCCTCTACTCTAGGTAGTCTTTCAGCTTTTTCGACCTGCTGGGGTGTCGCAGCTTACGAAGCGCTTTTGCTTCAATTTGCCTTATGCGCTCCCTGGTTACGCCGAATTCCTTGCCCACTTCTTCCAGTGTTCTGCTGCGCCCATCTTCCAGCCCAAATCTTAGTTGGAGAACGCGCCTCTCCCTTGGAGTCAGCGTAGAGAGCACCTCCTCAACCTGGTCTTTGAGCAGGTTCAGTGAAGCGGCTTCCACAGGAGGCATGGTGGAACGATCTTCTATGAAATCACCCAGGTGACTATCCTCTTCTTCCCCTATAGGCATCTCCAAAGACACCGGCTCCTGTGATATCTTAATAATCTCTCTTACCTTCTCCGGCAAAATACCCATACCCTTTGCCACTTCCTCCGAGGTCGGTTCGCGTCCGTATTCCTGAGACAGGCGCCTACTCGTCCGAATAAGCTTGTTAATAGTCTCCACCATATGAACCGGGATGCGAATTGTGCGCGCTTTATCTGCGATGTCCCTGGTGATAGCCTGGCGAATCCACCAGGTAGCATAAGTGCTGAACTTATATCCCTTACGATAGTCAAACTTCTCCACCGCTCGGATGAGCCCAATGTTACCTTCTTGAATAAGGTCTAATAGTGACATACCCCGCCCGATATATTTCTTGGCGATGCTGACAACAAGGCGAAGGTTGGCTTCGATTAGATGCTGTTGCGCCTTGGCACCTTCCCCCTTTAGATACTCCAAGTGCTCACGCAGTTGGGGCTCCAGTGTTTCAAGCCTGGCCCGAAACTCCGGATGAAGGGCTAACCCGACCAGGTCTGAAAACGAGCACCTGCCATCAACTAAATCCAGCACCTCCTTTGGTACAATAGAAATAAGAAGAGAAAGAGCCTTAAGGGCTTCTTCCGCTTCGCGACTATCAGTAGCGGTTTTAGCAACGATACTATCCAAAAGGCTCTGGCCGATCTCACTGTCAATGGCAGTACGCAACTTTGAATCAGAGAGACGCTGGAGTACACTAACCATCCTTGGCAAATCAAGCTCTTCCTCCAGGGCGATGATGAAAGGAGAAACCTGTCCCAACATGGTTATCACAGCTATCGCAGTATCGACAGTGGAAGGAAATTGCCCATATCTATTGAGCCATTCATCTTCAATCCTCCTGACGTATCTGCCCTCCTCCATTTTTCTGGCCAGTTGCTTCTCCTCCCGAGCACTAAGCAATGAAACACGTCCCATCTCGCGGAGGTACATTCTTACCGGGTCGTCAATCATCTCCTCAAGTTCCAGCCCGGCCTGTTGAAGTTCCTCGACCCCTGCCTCCTCCTCCCAGATAGCACTGTCAGGGGGCTCCACAACGGCTAAAACCCCCAAATCGCTACTCACCTTGTTCTTACTCTTAGACACTGGGATAAAGACATCCTGTTCGCCCTCGTGCATACCTGCATCTTCGTCAATCGCAGCTCCAGAGACCAGGATATCTTCTTCGTTCTCCACCTCATCTTCCTCAGTCTTGGCCACGGCGGCGAATAGATCCTCCGGCAGAAGATCACCATCATCATATATGAATTCTTCGATTCCCTTCGGTTCCTCTCTCATTGTTCCTCTCTGTTAAAAAAGCTCGTCCCGGTCCTTTCCTGCATCCTCTTCACTAGCTCAGCATTGACCTCTACCGCGCCCTGCTGAAGGCTAACAAGCCTCTCCGAATCCAACTCCTCTCCATCCTTGATACCTGATACAATTTCGGAAGTAATATACTCATCATGCAGTCTCAGCCTGCGTTCCTCAAGTTTGCCGATGCATCGGGCGAGGTCTTTTCCCCATAGTAATTCATCAGCCGGTGGCATTACTCTCCCGAGAAGTGATTCGAGGTAATCTTCCAGTTCAATGCCAACCATCTGACGCAACTCATCAATATTAAAGGTATCACGCCAGGAAGTGAATATTTCTCTATTCTCACTGCGCTCAAAATGTTCAGGCATAAGTCCTTCAGCTTCCCCTCTTAGCTCAGGATGCTGCAGCAGTAAAGTTAAGCAATACTCTTCTAGAGGATCGCCAGTGGGGCTTATAGAGGCGACAGGCTTCGCCGTTGCTTTGCTGCCCTTTTCGCTGCGCGTCCGATGCAGGCGGGCTGACATCTCAATAAGCTTCCTCTCACTCACTCCGACCAGGTTGGCCAGCTTGCCCAAATAGAACTCTCGTTCCACATCATCTTGTAACTCAGCGATCAAAGGTAAGAGCTGTTCACTTGCCTGCGACTTTCCTTCAGGCCTGGAAAGGTCAAAATTTGAAGCTGTCACTCGAATAAGGTGGTCCAACAATGGTAAAGCCTGATCAACTAACCGTTGCCATTCTTGAGAGTTTTCTCGAATCACGGCATCCGGGTCTTTGCCTGGAGGCAAGGGGATTATGCTTATCTCAACTCCAAGCTTAGAGGTGGTTCCGAGAACAGTTGGCATAGCCAAACCCTCTCGATAAAGCGAACGGCGAACAACCTCAATGCCGCGCATAGTAGCAGCTTCTCCGGCAGCATCGGGGTCAAGAGCGAAAACCAGCCTCCTCGTCAGTCTCTTAAGCACTCTTATCTGTTTCTCAGTAAGAGCAGTTCCCATCGAGGCCACAACGTTAGCCTCTCCATGCTGATGTGCAGCGATAACGTCCATATAACCTTCAACGATCACTGCCAGCCCCTTATCACGAATTACTCCCTTGGCACGATCGATCCCATAAAGAATGCTGCTCTTGTCGAAAATCGGTGTTTGTGGCGAGTTCAGGTACTTTGGAAGGGATTCATCCAGAGCGCGAGCGCCAAATCCCACAACCTTGCCTTTGATATCTCTTATAGGATACATCAGTCGGTGTCGAAAGTAGTCATAAGTCCTTTTATCTCTTTCGCCGCACAACCCTGCCGCCAGCAGCTCACTATCCCTGAAACCCTTCTCTAAGAGATGCTTCTTCAGTCCTTCCGCTTGGCTAAAGCCCAACTGGAAGTCATCAATAGCCTTTCGATCGAGACCGCGTTTATCGGCATAATCCCGAGCTTGCTTGGCCGCTGGCTCTCTCAAGAGCAAATCATGGTAATACTGCGCCGCTGCCTCATTTGCCTGATAAAGCCTGTCCCCGAGTTTATCCTCAGCGGTTTCCTTCCTCCGAACCAGAGTAACACCCGCTCTCTCCGCAAGCATCTTCAAAGCCTCGCCGAAATCCACTCCTTCCTTTTTCATCACGAAGGATAGCAGGTCACCACCGGCACCGCAGCCAAAACATCTCCAGGATTGTTTTTCTGGAAATACAATGAAAGAAGGCGTCTTCTCCTCATGAAACGGGCAAAGAGCTTTAAAGTTACGCCCCGCTTTTTCCAGCTTGACGTACCCGCTGAGGATATCAATTATATCCAGCCTCTGTTTTATCTCATCAATGGTGCTCATTACAGATACCTAGTGCTTGAAATTTATGACACCGAATTCCCCAGCCAGCCTCAGTGCATAGTTGTCGGTCATCCCCGCTATATAGTCCACCACACCGCGCTCAACATCGTCTCCGCTGGAGTATTCGCCGGAAAGTCTGTCTGGATTATCAATGAAATACCGGTATAGAAAACGTAGCACCTGCCTCGCTTTTTCGGTCTCTAACTTTGCTGTCTGAACTTCATACACGTTCTCGAAAAGAAACTGACGCAAACTATTCGCCACTTCGAGAATCTCTGGACTCATTGAAATGACAGGCGTTCCACCCTCAACCAGACCAGTAGCTGCCCAGGATTGATCAACAATATCGCAGACCATGGTGTTGATCCTCTCGGAATTTGATTTTCCCAGTACCGCTATGGCTGACTGGGGCAAGTCGCTCTCCCCCATAAGGCCAGCTCTGATTGCGTCACCAATATCATGGTTTATATAGGCCACAGAATCCGCCAACCTGCATATCTGCGCCTCAAGTGTGCTTGGAGGATCAAAGATATAGCCCTGAATATCATGTCTGTTCTTAGAGTGTTTCAGGATGCCCTCCCGTACCTCCCATGTCAGGTTAAGTCCCTTGCCATCCTTCTCCAGCGATTCAATAATCCTAAGACTCTGTTCACTGTGACTGAACCCCTGAGAGCAGAGATCGTTCAGCACTTCCTCTCCTGCATGCCCGAAGGGTGTATGGCCCAGATCATGGCCCAGCGAGATCGCTTCCACTAGGTCCTCGTTCAGATTAAGAGCACGAGTGATAGAGCGCGCAATTTGAGATACTTCCAAAGTATGGGTAAGCCGGGTCACATAATGATCGCCTAGAGGTGCGATAAACACTTGGGTCTTGTGTTTCAGACGGCGAAAAGCTTTCGAGTGGATAATGCGGTCACGATCACGCTGGAACTCAGTGCGCATGGGCGATGAGGCCTCAGCCCTCACCCTACCCTTAGTTAGCCTGCTCTTCGCCGCGTAAGGCGATAAAGTCTCCTCCCTCTCCTCCAGTCGCTGGCGAATGCCCCCGTGCATCATAAATGTTTTCGCTAACGATGTCACCTGGATAATTTCTGCTCCGCAGCAGCGATAATCCCCCTGGTTTCGTCGATGACATCTCGATTCACTGATATAGATGTGATACCCCACTCCACAAGCTTCTCCGTTATTTCGGGGTAAACCGAAGGCGCCTGCCCACATATGGAGCAGCTAACCCCTCTAGCAATTGTAGCCTTAATAACTCTCTCCAGAGCAATAAGCACCGCCTCATTACGTTCATCGAACTGCTCAGCCAGTTCCTCATTGTCACGATCGACCCCCAAGATAAGCTGTGTGAGGTCATTTGAACCAATGGAAATACCATCGATACCCACATCAATGAACTTATCAATAAGAAAGACGTTGGACGGTACTTCTACCATCATCCACAGCTTGAAATCGCTAGACCTGCGCAGACCCTCAGCGGTCAGTATCTTCTTAACGTCAGCCAACCCAGCCACAGTACGTACAAAGGGAAGCATCACCCACAGGTTCTTGTGCGTCATCCTAACCCTCTTTATCGCCTCCGTCTCCAGACGGAATATATCCGGTTCTTTGATATAGCGGGAACACCCTCTATAGCCGAGCATGGGATTCTCTTCATGCTCCTCGTACTCCTCACCACCCTTGAGGTGACGGTACTCATTGGTCTTGAAATCCGTTGTTCGATAGACAACAGGCCTGGGCTCAAATGCTCCGGCAAAGACCGTCAGTTTCCCGGCAAGTCTCGATATAAATTCCTCGCCCCTGTCTTCCTTGAGCATGTGTCTTGGATGTTCACCAATCTCAGCGATCATAAACTCTGCCCGAAGCAGCCCTACACCATCAACGTCGCGAGCAGCTACTTTCTCAGCCAGGTCCGGTTCCGCCAGATTGACATAAAGCTTCGTTCGGGTCTTGACAGTGCTTCTGGGTGTTGGGGCGGAAGGTTCTGTAGCCTCGGCGACTATCCTACCCTCATAGACCATCCCCTTTGTGCCATCTACAGTAACCACCTGATCTGGCTTCAGGACACTGGTAGCATTCCCGGCTCCTACTACGCAAGGAATGCCCATTTCCCTGCTTACAATCGCGGCATGACAGGTTCTACCACCCCGATCTGTAACAATCCCCGCCGCTCGCTTCATAGCAGGCACAAAATCGGGGGTGGTCATCTCGGCCACCAGAACGTTTCCCTCTTCCACCTCACCTATTTTGGAAGGTTCTAAAACGATCTTCACAGGACCGGAACCAAGTCCAGGACTAGCCGGCGAGCCGCTGACGAGAACCGTCGCCTCGGGTATTCTCCCCACCAATTCCTCGACAGCGGACTTCAGGGTCGTTATAGGACGCGTCTGAACTATATAGAAGTCGCTGCCCTCCTTCGCCCACTCGATGTCCTGAGGAAATTTATAATGATCCTCGATCTTTACCGCCAGATTTGCCAAACCAATGATTTCGTCGTCGGTCAATTTCTGCTTTTTCCGAAGCTCCTCCGGTACAGGGAGTTTGATATTAGTCTCGTTGACACTTTTATCGCTTTCCGTGTCTCTGACCAGTTGCCAGTCCTGTTCTTTAACCTGTTTCTCCAAGACCGTGAAGCCCTCTTTATCTACCAGATAGTGGTCAGGAGTCACCTCACCTGAGACAATAGCCTCACCCAAGCCATACACGGCTTCAACTGTAACATTGTTCTCGTTGGTTACTGGCTCAACCGTGAATATAACACCCGCTACCTCTGACTGCACCATCCTCTGAACCGGCACTGCGATCCCCACACGCATATGATCGATTCCATGCTCATATCTATAGAAAATGGCTCGAGGCTCGAACAGCGAGGCCCAGCACTCCTGTACTGCAATGACCACATTGTCCTCACCTTCAATATTGAGAAAAGTACGTTGCTGTCCGGCGAAGGAAGCCTCTGGCAGGTCCTCCGCAGTAGCTGATGAGCGTACGGCCACCAGGCCGCCCAGCTTTCGGTAGGCCTCTTCTATCTCATCAGCAATATTTTGAGGCATCTTCGCATTAATTATCGCTTTTTTAATCTCACTCGAAATCTGAAGCAGTTGCCGGCTGTCATTCGTATCCAGAGGTTCCAGAATCTTCTCTATCTCCTCACGCAGCCCGGCCTCTTCCAGAAAACTGAAATAACCCTCAGTAGTAACAATGAATCCCGGTGGCACCGGGATTCCTGCTCGAGTCATTTCCCCCAGATTAGCCCCCTTACCTCCGACCAAGGCAAGATCGCTTTTATCAACTTCATCGAAAGATACAACATTCTTATGGTCATCATTCATAACGTGAAGCTTCCCCCGATCACGATTTCTTAATAATGGTAATAGCCCAAACGCTAGCCTTGTATTATACCACTTTGCAGCAATTTTTAAAGAAGAACCATGCCACCAATCAAAGACATCGGCAAAACCCGAAGCACCGCAGACTAGTACCTTGTAACCTTTATAATTTCGGATAGAGATGTTTGAGTTTAATACGTGCATCGTTGGTGAAAAAGTGCCAGTTGATCTTGGATTGCCGGTTATTACGGTCGTTCTCCCACGCA
>Ga0180432_10003510_pt1 | contig 22259 bp, 19 predicted proteins | sample SS_ome_10_FD_132414 | JGI IMG/M metagenome (GOLD analysis project Ga0180432, IMG submission 132414) | Hypersaline lake sediment archaeal communities from the Salton Sea, California, USA - SS_1_MS_2 metaG | ecosystem: Environmental > Aquatic > Non-marine Saline and Alkaline > Hypersaline >...
ATCCACCGAGAACGCAGTCATCGAGGAGACGGAGCTGAGTTTTCTAAAGATCATGGAACAAGAAGGCTGGCGGGACGTGGAACGGCAGTACTACCTCCCCGGCACCGACGAATTCTTGAGCGAATCGGTGAAGATCCACGAATCGATCTTCCACGCCCTCAGGCAAAAGGACGCCGCGCTCGCCGCGGATCTCATGCAACAGCATTTTGAGCGGTACCGGTAGCGTGTGGAGAAGGGAAGGTAATGACGGTCAAGCTGAATGGTGAGAGTCTGCGCATCGAGGATGTCATCGGGGTGGCACGCCGCGAGGAGCTTGTCGCGCTAACGGACGCGGCCTACGAGGCAGTGCGCCGCAGCAGAAAGACATTGGAAGCTCTGGCCGGGGATCCGACGAAGCTCATATACGGGGTCAATACCGGCTTTGGCAGACTCGTCACCAAGTGCATTTCGGCCAACGAGATCGAACAGCTCCAAGAGAACCTCATCCTCAGTCACTCGGCCGGAGTCGGTCATTTGCTTGCCCAAGAGGTTGTCAGAGCAGCGATGCTGTTGCGCGTGAACTCGTTGGCGAAGGGTTTTTCCGGGGTAAGGCTTGCAACGCTCAACACGCTGGTTGAGATGCTGAACAAGAAGGTTCATCCCGCCGTCCCGAGCAGAGGGTCACTGGGTGCAAGCGGAGACCTTGCACCACTCGCGCACATCGCCGCAGTTATGCTGGGAAAAGGGAAGGCTATCTACAACGGTGAACACCTTTCTGGTCAGGCGGCGATGCGAAGAGCGGGGATTGAGTCTATTCGGCTGGAGGCAAAAGAGGGACTTGCGCTGATCAACGGAACTCCGGTTATGGGCGCGCTGCTCGCTCTTGCCGCTTCGGACTGCAAACATCTATTAGAAGTTAGCGACGTGGTCGGTGCTCTCAGCGTGTTTGCGCTTGACGGAAATCCCAGCGCTTTTGCCGAAGGTATTCAGAACGCCAGGCCCCATCCCGGGCAGATTGCATCGGCGAACAACGTAAGAAATCTGCTAGCAAATGTCCCTGCAGGGTCACAAGAAGGCGTTCAAGACGCCTATTCCCTCCGATGTATCCCGCAGGTGCACGGCGCGGTGCGAACCGCGCTTAACCATGCAACTTGCGTGCTCGAGACGGAGATCAATTCGGCGACCGACAATCCGCTGGTGTTTCCGGACAAAAACGAGGTTTTGTCCGGGGGCAATTTCCACGGAGAACCGATCGCGCTGGTCTCCGACTATTTGAAACTGGCGATGGCGGAATTGGGAAACATCTCCGAGCGGCGGATCAACCGCCTGCTCCATCCCGATCTGAACGGTGATCTTCCTCCGTTCCTTGTGCAGGATGCCGGCCTCAACTCCGGCTACATGATTGCCCAGTACACCGCCGCCAGCTTGGCCTCCGAGAACAAAGTGTTGGCCCACCCCTCCAGCGTTGATTCAATTCCTGTATCCGGAGATCAGGAGGATCACGTCAGCATGGGTACAAATGCGGCGTTGCATCTAAGGGAAGTGGTGAAGAACGTGGGGATTATTCTCGCCATCGAACTGCTGTGCGGCTGTCAGGCGAAGGAATACATGGACGAGCCCCTTCCGGGCGCGTTGACCGATCTCTACACCAGAGTGCGCCAAGAGATTCCAGCACTGAGGAAAGACGAAGAGATTTACAAGCACATTGAGGCAGCGACCCGCCTGATTTGGGAGGAGTCGTTGATGGAGACGGTGGAGCGGTCGATCGGTGCACTAGACTAATCGAAACCCTTTGGGAGGCGAGTGTGATGGGCATTACCAAGGAGACGAAGGCGCGAGAGGTCAGAGCGCCGCGAGGGACGGCGCTTCATTGCAAGGGCTGGTTGCAGGAAGCGGCATGGCGGATGATCCAGCACAATCTCGACCCCGAGGTGGCCGGCGACCCGGCAAATCTCATCGTCTACGGAGGGACCGGGAAGGCGGCCCGCTCGTGGGAGGATTTCGATCTCATCCTCAGCTCACTGGAGAGGCTCGGGGATGACGAGACCCTTCTCGTGCAGTCCGGCCGGGCAGTGGGGGTGTTCACGACCCACCCGGACGCCCCGCGCGTGCTGATCGCCAACTCCCTGCTTGTTCCCGATTGGGCGAGCTGGGAGAAGTTTCGTGAACTGGAACGGCTGGGGCTCACGATGTACGGCCAGATGACCGCCGGCTCCTGGATCTACATTGGCACGCAGGGCATCCTGCAGGGGACCTACGAGACGCTTGCCGAGTGCAGCCGCCGGCACTTCGGAGGCACTCTGAAAGGGCGCTTGGTTCTCACCGCCGGCCTGGGCGAGATGGGCGGAGCGCAGCCGCTCGCGATCTCGATGAACGAGGGTGTAGGTATTGTCGTCGAGATCAATCCCGAAAAGATCGGGCGTCGTCTGAGATTGAACCAGCTCGACACCAAGACAGAATCTCTCGACGAGGCGCTTCAGTTGGCGCTTTCTGCCAAGGAGAACGGAAAGGCCCTGTCGATAGGCCTTTTAGGAAACGCCGCCGATGTGCACCCGGAGATTCTGCGGCGCGGCATCGTCCCCGATGTGGTCACCGACCAGACCTCCGCCCACGACGAGCTCGATGGGTACGTGCCTTTCGGGATGAGCTATCAGGAGGCCTTGAAGCTGCGGGAGGAGGAACCCGACCGCTACATGAAGCGTTCCTTTGAATCGATGGTCCAACATGTTGAGGCGATGAACGGTTTCCTCGATCGGGGGTCGATCGTCTTTGACTACGGGAACAACCTGCGCGGCCAGGCGCAGGCCGGTGGGCTCAAAGACGCCTTCCGCTTCCCCGGATTCGTCCCCGCCTACATTCGCCCGATGTTCTGCGAGGGGAAAGGCCCGTTTCGCTGGGTCGCCCTCTCCGGCGATCCGAACGACCTCTACCGCACCGACACGACAATCCTCGACCTGTTCCCCAACGATGAACCTTTGCATCGCTGGATCCGCCAGGCACAAGAAAAGGTCACCTTCCAAGGCCTTCCCTCGCGCATCTGCTGGCTCGGCTACGGAGAACGGGTCAAGGCCGGCCTTGCGTTCAACGAACTGGTTCGCTCAAAGGAGGTCTCTGCTCCAATCGTGATTGGCCGCGACCACCTGGACTCAGGATCGGTCGCCTCACCGTACCGGGAGACCGAGGGGATGAAGGATGGCTCCGATGCAATTGCCGACTGGCCGATCTTAAATGCGCTCTTAAACGCGGTCTGCGGAGCGACGTGGGTTTCGGTGCACCACGGCGGCGGGGTAGGAATCGGTAAGAGCATCCACGCCGGCATGGTCATCGTCGCCGACGGGACAACAGAGGCGGACCGGCGGTTGGAACGCGTCCTGACCTGCGACCCGGGAATCGGCGTCGCCCGCCACGCGGACGCAGGCTACGATACAGCAGTTCGAGTCGCAAAAGAAAGGGGCGTGAGGGTGCCCCGGCTGATGTGAGGGCCTACGGACAGCTAACCCGCAAGGGTCCGCTCGTAGATCGCTTCGTACTGCGGAACGATCTTTCGATAGTCAAAGAGCTGCCCGGCCCGCTCCTGCGCGGCCCGGGCAAAGGCTTTTTGTTGTGCGCAGTCCGAGAGAAGATCGATTGCATATTCTGCCATCCGATCCACATCGCCGACCGGGGCCAGGTAGCCGGTGGCTCCGTGTTCAACCACTTCAGGCAGTCCGCCGACATCGCTTGCGATCACGGGAACCCCGCTTGCCATCGCCTCCAACGCCACGAGCCCAAAGCTCTCCGAGGCGCTCGGTAACAGGAAAAGATCGGCGGCTGGAAGAAGCGGCGCAACGCGATCGACCACGCCGACGAATGTCACTCGGTCAAGGACACCGAGTTCCTTTGCCACCTGCTCCGCCACTGGTGTCTCGGGCCCGTCTCCGACCAGGATCAGTCGCGCATCCATCTTTTCAGCGACTTGCGCGAAGATCCTGACTACATCCCGAACTCTCTTTACTGGCCGGAAGTTGGAGATGTGCATCAGCGTGACCTGCTCCAGACACGTGCATGGAGGAATACACGAAGGAATCTCGCGATCGTGGCGGTCGGGGTCGATAAAGTTGTAGACCACGTCGATTGGGCGCTCGATGTCAAACTGGCGCCGGGTCTCCTCCTCCAGATAGCGGGAGACCGCGGTCACCGCGTCGGAGCGCTGAATCGTTAAACACGTCACCGGCTTGAACGAGGCGTTGTTGCCCACCAGGGTAATGTCGGTGCCGTGTAGCGTCGTGACGACCTTCAGTCCCGATCCGACCGTGATCTGTTTCGCCAACAGGGCCGCCGCCCCAAACGGAATCGCGTAGTGCACATGCAGGATCTGTAGATCCCGGAGTCGAGCCACCTCGGCCATCTTGGAGGCAAGGGCAAGCGTATAGGGGAACTGCTTGAGAAGGGGATACTCCTCGATCTCGACCTCGTGGAAGCTGACCCGTGGAGGAAGATCGGCCAGTCGGAGCGGAGCCGCATAGCTGATGAAGGCGACCTCATGCCCCCTTTCGGCCAAGTGCTTGCCGAGCTCGGTCCCGATGACACCGCTACCTCCGTGTGACGGATAGCACGAGATGCCAATCCTCATTCTTGGCCTCCTTAGAACGACGAGAAGTTCAGGCTCAGCGGATCCTCTACCGCCAATCTGTCTCGGATCAGAAAACCCTCTCCGTAGCGTGTCCCGATGAGCGAGCCGTAGTGCGCCATCCGACTTCGCATGAACCAATCGGTCTCCTCTGAGGTAAGCCGAGTCTGTGGATCGGGCGAGGCATCCGATTTGAACTGGGTCGAATAGGCGTAGATCGCCTCCATCTTTCGCTCGAATTGATCCGCGATGTCGACGATGAACGTCGGTTCAAACTCGCCCCAGCCCATGTAGTAGATAAGCTTGTCCGGACGATAGGCCTCTTGGCCGGTTTCGTAGCGATGAAGGCCGGCCAGGAAGGTCCCTTCATAGGCCAGCACGCTGGCGTGGGCGTGGTCGGGATGCCTGTCTTCCCAGTAAGGAATGAAGACCATCTGGGGTTTCCACCGCCGGACAACTTCGGCCACCTTGTGCTTCGCCTCGGGAGTCGAGCGTACGTTGCCGTCCTCAAGTCCAAGATTATCGCGCGCGGTGACGCCGAGAATCTCTGCAGCCGCGGCGGCCTCTTGTTCTCTTATCTGTGCCGATCCTCGCGTTCCCAATTCACCACGCACCATGTCCACCAACACAATCGAACGACCGGCGTCACTCAACTTAATCACCGTTCCGCCACAACCGATCTCGATGTCGTCGGGGTGTGCCCCAAAGACGAGCACGTCAACGTCGGCCATTCTCCTCCTCCATGGGAATCAACTGATGGCTGAAATCGCCCATCTCTCCGATCGAGAAGAGTGTATCCACAAAGGACGCTCCATGTCGATTGATAAAATGAGGCGCAGGGAAGACGCGCTCTTGCAGCCTACCCCGCGGACGAAGGGCGTTCTGTAATCGCTGCAGCAGGCTGGCAGAAAGGCCGCGTCTCGCCAGCTCGGCCCGGACAGCGCGTTTCTCCAAATTGTCGAGCCCGCGAAGCGACGCGACGCGTGTCTGTTGCCAGGTCCTTTGGAGCCCGGGATCGAGCCCAGCCAAAGGGGGCTGCAGCGGTTCCAAGCTCCGGGAGATCCCCTCCCGTGCTGTTTCAAACTGCTCTCGCAATCGGTGCGATGTCAGCCGCCTAAGGCACTGCTTCGGATCGAATTCACCGGCGAGGATCTCCGCAACGCCTGTTTCACATCGGCTGATGAGGTTTCCTTCCTCCCGGGCAACAACGGTGTAGCTTTTCCGAGGGAAAACAACGGGCTGCGGCAGAGAGAAAAGCGAGTAGATCGGTTTTAACATAGCGTGATAAGCGATCTCACCCGGGCCAAGGACACTCGCCACCACGGGGAACAGGGTATCCGCAAGCAGTGGTCGCAGGGCCGCGTCGGCCGAGTAGCGCTCTGGCGCCTTCTGTACAGAGGCTAGATGTACGCGCGGATCCTCCACCCGGATCCTGCGCCCGTCCGAGTCGAGTGTGTACAGACGCCCTGCCCTCTGTGGAGAAAGGGCCGGATCGTAACCGGCCTCACGAAGCCTGGCCGCTGCGGCCTCCAGACCGGCTTGAATCTCTTCCCTCTTTGTCAGTGCGGCGTGAAAGAACGCGCGCGCCGGCGCACGGAGAATTGACGGGTCGACGACGACCAGTCCGCGCCCGGAGAACAGCCGTGACCAGATCCGTGCATGCCAGCTACAGTAGTCCTCCTCCGGTTTCGCAGCGTACAACTGGCGCGCCGTCACGTAATGAGAGCCGTGAGGCAGCTGGTCGAAATACGCGCGGCAAGCGCTCAAGACCTCATCGCTGATCGGCAGATCGGTGATCGGTCGCCCCTGTCCAGTCCACTCGAAAGAGACCCGTCCGACCTCGCCGTCGCGTTTGAGCAGGAAAGCGTGGTTGATCTCGGCAAAGTCGTGATCCTCGCTCGCAAGCCAGAACGCAGGAACGACCGTGCGTTTGAGGTGCCGTTCCAGGTAATGCGCAAGCCAAATGGTGGTGGTGATCTTGTAGAGCGTGTATACCGGACCACCCAAGAACCCGGCTTGTTGACCGCTGATCACACAGAATGCCGCCGGCGAGCGAAGGGCCTCAATTCCCGCGAGCGCGGCAGATTCCGCTTGGAGCCCCGCGTTGTATTCCTGCAGCAGGTCGCAGACCTCCTCTCGCGGGTACTCCACTTGCCGACGAGAGGCCAGCGCCTCCTCAAACCCCAGCGGTGGATGAGAGAAGAAGGACGCAGCCTTGCCCTGACCCGCGATGTAGTCGAGATACAGCCCGTTTTCGGGATAGACGAGCTGTGCGTCAAGACTCTGCAGCACGCACGCCTCCTTTTGTTGCCACGAGGATAAGCCGGGGGCTCTGCGAGCGGTGAGGCGCACCACGAAGCGACCCGTAGCGCCGGATGTTCACAAACCCTTCTGCCTCAAGCATCTGCTCTACCTCGAGGGGAGAGTACAGCCGCACCGATTCGTGATACGTCTTCTTCCCTCCCTCGGGGCCGAGCACCCGCGTCGTCTTTTCAACGCGTTGCCTGCCTGCGGTGAGCCGTCGCTCGATCCGCACGTGTCGGCCGGCCACGTCCTTCTCTTCCTGGCCGACGAGATTGGCGATCACCCAATCTCGGTTCATATAGTCGATCAAGAACCGTCCTCCCGGCAACGCGGCTGTCCTCACCGCGGCGAACACGGCCGCGTTCTCCTCGTCGCGCTCGAAATAGCCGAACGATGTAAACAACGACAGAACCGTCCCAAAGTGGTTCTCATACGGGATGTGCGCCATGTCGGCATTCACGAGTTTGATTCCTTCTGCCCCCGCATTGGCGAGCCGCTCGGCGGCGATCTCCAGAAGCTCGGCGGAAAGGTCGAGCCCGACGATGCGGCGAAAGCCCTCACTGTGCAGCGCAACGAGGTGCCGGCCGGCGCCGCATCCGAGATCGAGGAGCGGCTCGTCCTTGGGAGGATCTATCAGCTCGATGATTGCCTCTACGTCGGCCCGCGCCTCGGCGTCATCTCGATGGGGATACAGCTCAAGATAGTCTCGGCCGAAGCTTCTAACATACCAGGGAATCACGCTATTCCGTGTTCTTTCTTGTAGGCGGCCCAGTTCCGCTTCAAATCGACGAACGATTCGAAGTCCGGCCGAAGGAGAAACGGGTTGGTTCCACGTTCTTCTCCAATCGTCGACTGCGGTGCGGTCCCGTAGTCGTGCCCCGGGAAGACCCGCGTCGTGTCGGGAAGGACGAGAAGCTTCTCGTGCAGGGAGACGTATTCGGTCCGTGCGCCTGCATCGAGGTCGGTGCCTCCGACTTTGCCGACAAACAGCGTATCTCCCGTGAAGACCGCATCACCAACGACGATGCACATCGAATCCTCGGTGTGCCCCGGCGTGTGAAGGATCTTGACCTCAAGCCCTCCCAAGGGGAAGCGCGCACCATCCACGACCTGAGTTCCGATGGTCGGGTCGGTACTGCGGTAAAGCAGGGGGTGCTTGCCCGTGAGGCGTTCGATGTCCGCATTTCCGTTCGCGTGATCGTAGTGGTCGTGGGTAACGAAGATGTATTCGATCTCGTAGCCGTATTCGCGTGCAAAAGTGACAATCGCTTGCGGAGAGAACGACGGGTCGATCACGACGGCCTTGTTCGTTCCTTCATCAGCGGCCAAGTAGCCAAAATTACGATCGCCGCCGGTCGTAAACTGCTTGACAAACATTCCTCTTACCCCTTTGCGTTTCCGCTCTATTGAAAGCTGTCTCTGCTGGCGACAGTGTAAGGCGTACTTGTCGCACCGGCAAGAGCACCACCGACAACGCCACGAACCCAAAAACCAACTCCCGGAACCACGGGCTGAAGTTGGTCAGATGAGCCTTTATGAGGGACAATCATCGACTGGGGAGCCAGGCATGTCCGCTGTATCCAAGTGAAGGAAAGAAGTGAGGAGAGATTCATGAACATCAGGCGATGGTGGCCATTTGTCCGCAGGATCTCGACCGCGGTGTTCTTCCTGCTGTTTCTGATGATCCCCGTCGGACTGCTGGCCAGCATCGAACCGTGGGTTTTTGCTGTGATGTCTGCGGCCTCGGGTGTGATCACCTTGATCGCAAGCGTCTTTTTGTCCGGGAGACCCCGCAGCAGGGCGCAAAACGCGGCCAAGGCCCTGCTGACGGTGGCAGTGATCCTGGCGATCGTCCATTTCTCAGGACTCCTCAAGCCGTTCTACATGCGGGAGGGGTGGCTGCTGTTGGAGCTGGACGTACAGGTAGCGCCCGTGGAGGTCAGAGCGGGCGACCCTCTCACCTACACGCTCACAACGACCAATACAGGGGTACGCTCCGCTCGCGGACGGCAGTTTGTCGTGGACGGGTTGCCGTACACCGGCGTCCTGGTATACGGCGTCCTGCCCGATCTTGAGTACACCTACCTCGCACTTGCCGGGACGCCTACTGCCAGCGTGTTCACCAATAACGCGGAGCAGGATGCACAGCAGAAGGTGTGCACGGTGATCTACGCCAACCCACGCGAATTGGGCGCCAATCCGATGTATTGGTCCTGGTCCACCACCTATACTCCCGGATGGAAGGCCGTTGCCGCAATCACCGGCGACGGAAGTCAACCCGCGGATCTGCATACCGGCGAAACGTTCACCCTCCGGTATCAGGTGATTGTGCCCCCGGAACATCCCGAAGGCCGTCTTCATCACCGGCGGGCGTCGCTGAGCTATCGTGACCCGCAGTGGGCGACATGGGCCGTCCACGACTTGTGGTTTCCGTTCGAGGAGATCGTCACGGTCCTTCCCGCAGCCGACTGACCCGCAGGCCGGCACGGTTGAGTGATTCACCTGGACACTGTTATTGCAGGAGGCCGACCCATTTGTTGTTCGACTCGAACCCGGCCGCCTCGTAGATGCCCTGCCCTTCGGATGTCGCGTGGAGGCTTGCCACCGGGATTCCCTCTGCCCGCAAGGTATCCAGAACGGTTTACAGCAACGCCGTTCCGATGCCCCGCGCCAGGCAGGTCTCGTAACCAGATTCATGATGTAGCCTTCCTTGCCGAGGAGATTGTGCGGTGTCGGCGGGACGCTGTGAATCACCAACCCGATACCGGCAACAACTGCACCATCAACCTGTGCCACCCATGCCCGGAAATCCTCGGTAGGAAGGGTGTGTCCGAAGTAGTCGCCGCTGGCGCTGGCCACTCGGTCGAGCACGGATGGGTCGGAAGACCCCATGCTCTCAAACATCTCACGCCGCAGCCGCTGCAGAGCCTCGGATCGTACGTCGCTACGTAGGCCGATTCGGCAATGGCGTCGTGGTAATCAAACCGTTTCAGGGCGTTCAAAGACCAGCAACAACACGAGCAACAGGAGCAGATCTGGCTTATTTCCTGATCCCGCTGTCGGTAGGCAAGGTGCACAAGGCCGGCCTCGTGCGAGCGGCGTAGCACATCGAGTGCCTCTTCAATCGTGACGATCCGCCAGCCTGCGTGTGCAAGCATCTCTTCTGCCACCCACGGATTCACCGACAGGCACGCCTCCACCGGCCCGTCGCAGTTGCCGCGCTTGACTCGACAATCACACGGACTCAGCGCAATGGCGCGGGCGGTAGACAGAAACACCTCCATCTCGGCTCGCTTAAGACGGTCTGCTTGGCATCGATGGAAACGTGCACCGGGGGATCGTCCGCGCAGTGTGGTCCACCGCCCTAACCACCTCACGTGGTTCGCAGGACCGTCCATCCTCGGACACCATCCACACACTCCTTTGGATCACTGTGTTGGAAAGGCTAGTAGTCCATTATCAGGCGTCCAGATAGTAATTCAAACTCTGTAGTTGAGGATGGAGCCCAGTTGTGGTCAGCCACCCGATCGAGTCCAGTCTGCGGAATTCTGGAATTTGCTTCGATAGCGTGAACCGCAGACCAACGAGCTGTAGCAAGAGCTGCACGCTGCCTAGCGCTATGTGTCGGGGTAGTTTGCAGCCGAACACCGAAAGCAAAGATCGGACTCCGGATGCTCACAGATCTGCTTTCGGGCGAATTTGGTCAAGACTTGAGGGGTAGATGGGGTTACTAATATAGAAGAAAAGGGGCCAGCAGAATGTGCACTGGCCCCGCTGCACGCTCGGGAGAATCAGGGAGCTGTCACGGTGTAGGTAACAGTCACTGAGTAGTTCCCAGGAGCATCATCCCAGCTCGGGACGTATTGGTACTGAATGTCGTCAATATGGGTCATGCCGGAGCCTCCTGATTTCAGAGTCCGTTTCGTATCAAGACTTACGAATCCACCTAGGTCTCCGCCAGTGATCTCAAAGCGGGCCAAATCGGCGGTTGTACTGGCGGCAGTCACTCTCAGAGAAAACGAGATGTTTCCCGACACATAGACATTCTTCGTTCCCGAAGTCAACGGCTTCCACGTATCCGTAACTGGGTCATACAAAGAGTCATCAGTCACTCCCAAATCCACGGTCATGTCCGCATCGGGAATGTACAGAAAAATCCAACTGTTCGCGCTCCATTGGACCACTGGGGATAAACTGGCCGAAAGTGGCGGTGTTCCTCGATCAAGATCGGAAGCCGCCCACAGACCAACACCTACTGCCAACATCAAAGAAACTGCCACTACAAATGCAAAAAGCCTCTTCATGTTTACCACCTCCTAATGGCTAGCTTGTGCAGCTCTGCCACCATTAGGTACACCACGGCAGCCAGACGATCTACGAGAGACTCTAGGCTTTGCGCCCCCGCATCACTGCGGGTTTGCCGTTTCGTTATACCTGTTAGGCCGTAGCTTTGCGCCCCGCTCTTTCGAGCGGTTTGCCTTTTTGCGGTTCTAAGAGGCTACATTCATTCTCTCAATTGTGTCTGTTCCTTCCCTGCAATCACCTCCGCCATTCGGGTATCTCATCGCCACACTTATATTATACTGCGTTTATAGGTAATGTCAAGGGGTGGAATCATTACCTAAGGAGAACCAGCATAACCTGGCACGAGCTGCACCCTTCTTTTTGGCCCGATTCAGAGAATCTGCAACAGAAAAGCCGCCCGTTGAGGGGTTCTGCTAGATAACTTAAAGTAGCCCGCTAGGGCACGCCCGAGATCAACATACCTAGAACTTTCGTCCGCCGGTTCTCGCTGCGGTTGCGCCGAGTACAGTTCGCAACGACAGCGAAAATGTTATGTAGAAGTCAGAATTCCCGTAATATGGGTCTTGGTTCTGCGAGTGTCCTTGAAGTTGTCGGAAGGCTGTTCCGGAGACGCAGCCAAGCCAACAACCGACAGGATGCTGCCCTGTTCTGCCGATTGTGGTAGACTCGTAGTGGATCAGGAAGATGTGGATGTCCATGACAGAGGGTTGCTACGAAGCAATGCGCTTTGTCGAGAGGGAAGGCCCGCTATGCTAGTGTGTCATGTGCAGCGATTTACGAGCGTCTTGTCCGTAATGGCGACGGTCCTCCTCACGGGATGTGCCGGCCTTTGGCCGCCTCCTTTGGATCAACCTCTGCCAAGCACGCCAACACTCGACTTCCAAAAGATCGCCACGCCAAACCTTGAGCCCAGCCTTTTAAGCGATCCGATTGCCTATCGAGTGGGCGCCTGGTGGCAGTATCGGGATGCCACCGCCGATCACCGCCCCACTCATCATCCGGGTCCCGACCTGTTGGCAGAAATCTTGGGCACCGTCGTGGCAGCCGATGGAACGGAACTCTACGTCCTCTATCAGGAAGCGCCCGACAGTACAGAGGGACTGTACTACGTGCATCGGGATTCGCGCGGTGTGCTGGAATACGGGCGGAGTGAGAACGGGGAGCTGATGATCTTCAGCAACCCCGCGCGGGTCATCGACCTTCCGTTTGCGGAAGAGAAGCAGTGGACCTATCGCATCGGTGAGCAAACCTACGAGGCCGATTGCTTGTTTCCCGAGACGCTCACGCTTCATTCCGGCATCTTCCTCGACTGTTGGAAGATCGGGGTCCGCAACGAAGCCACGGGGGAGATTGAATACTACTGGTTCAAGAACGCAGTGGGGTTGCTCAAGATCGTCCGTGACTCGCTCAGCTACGAATGGATTGACGCGAGCCCCACAGCAACCTCTGTCATTCATCGGTTCGGGTGGAAGGACCGTGACAGCACGGCGGCGATCGAGGTTGGCGATCGCGTCGTCGTTCAGCTGCCGGCCGAGGGTGACAGCGGCTATGCTTGGGAGTTGAATTCCTACGATCCCGCGATCGTCTCTCCCCTAAGCAACGGGCAATTTCTCGCTGATCTAGGTCAGTCAAATGTCGGTTCAACTGATACACCCGGCACGTTTGTTATACAGTTGGAATCAGTTTCTCACACCCTCCCCGGAGAGCCGATGAAGTTGGAGCTGACGTATGCGCCCGCGTGGGACAAATCGGAGTCTGTATATACGTTCACGCTTTGGCTGGTGGTCTCGCACTGAGCAGCGAACGCAGCCTCTAGCCGACCCAGTTCTGAGTTTGCACCTGCCGCGGCAGCGAAACAGAGCTTCCGATCCACACAAAGCGACCATAGGCTGCCAATCGTCAGTTCATGTTGCGTTCATCGAATCGCCCTATAATCATTCTTGCAATGTCTGGGAGGGACGGATGCGCATTCTGGTTGTCGATGACGATGTGCGCTTGTGCTCTGTGATAAATCGCGGGCTTACTGAAGAGGGTTACGCCGTCGATGTTGCCCACGACGGCGAAGAGGGGCAGTATTTCGCCGAGATCAACGATTACGATCTCGTGATCCTCGATATCATGATGCCGAAGATCGACGGGGTGACGGTCTGCCGGAACCTGCGCGAGGAGAGAAGCGACGTACCGATTCTGATGCTGACCGCCAAGGACGCTATCCCCGATCGCGTCGCAGGCCTCGACTCCGGTGCCGACGACTATCTCGTCAAACCGTTCGCGTTCGACGAGCTGGTTGCCCGGGTCCGTGCTCTGACCCGGCGGCACGCGCCGTCCCGATCGACCGGTCTCGTCATCGGTAATCTCGTTTTGGATACCGTGACGCGGCGGCTTCACCGCGGAACCGACGAAATCGAACTGACGACCAAGGAATACGCTGTCTTGGAGTACCTGATGCGAAACCCCGACGCGGTGATCACGCGGGGGATGATAGAGGAGCACGCCTGGAACTACGATTTTGACAGCGTGTCGAACCTCGTCGATGTCTACATTCGCCGCCTGCGCAAGAAGATCGATCGCCAAGGTGAAGACAGCTTCATCGAGACAGTGCGTGGGGCCGGGTATCGGCTGAGGAAACCATGAGGCTTGCGCAGAGCATCAAGTTTCGGTTCACCGTTTGGTATTTGGCCGTACTCGCAATCCTTTTGATCGGCCTGAGCTTCGGAGTGTACACCTATCTCTCACACACGCTTCATCGAAACCTTGACCGTGCCCTCATCCATCGATCGGCGCAACTGATCGGCACGCGGGACATCCAACAGGTCCTCGCCGACAGTGGCTTTGAAGAGGCACTCGGCGAGATCATCGGGTTCTACACCAAAGAAGAAGATTCCTTCACCCTTTCTGCCTCCACGCGCGAGATCAGTCACGTCGTCGACCTCGAGTGGGTGGAAACGGCGATTTCCGTTTCCCCAGTATTCGTCACCACGCGTGCGCCCGACGGAACGCAGCTTCGGCTGTACCTCACACCTTTCTATTCTCCTGGATCGAGACAGAATCCTCCTCCAGGTTCACCCCCCGGGTCGGGTGCCCCTCCGGTTTCGGCTGAGCCTTCGGCGGCAACCGAAACGCCACGGGGAGAGCAAGCACCACCGCCCCCCATGGTTCTCGTCGTGGGCCAACCGATGGGCAACATCGTCTCCGCCCTTGGAACTCTGCGGCGCACGCTCTTTCTCGCTGGTCCGCTGACGTTGCTGTTGTCAGCAGGAGGTGGCCTGTTCCTCGCCCGCCGTGCGCTCAAGCCGGTCGATCGGATGATTCAGACGACCCGCAAGATCGAGGAGACTGACCTCTCTCGTAGGATCGACGTGAAGACCAACGACGAACTTGGCCGGCTGGCCGCGACGCTCAACGCGATGTTGGAACGGCTCGAACGCGCTTTTCATCGACAGCGTCAGTTCACCGACGATGCGTCGCACGAGCTGCGCACGCCGCTGTCGGTCATCGAGGCCGAGGCATCGTTGGCACTGCGCAGGAAGCGCCCCGCTGACGACTACCGCGATGCCCTGGCGATCGTTGTCGACGAAGCCAAGAACATGAATCGACTCATCGATCAGTTGCTCACTCTGGCGCGTGCCGATGCGAGCCAGGACACGTTGGATCTTGAGTTGGTCGATCTGGCTGAGATCGCCTGGGAGACAATTGCCACGATGATGCCGCTGGCCGAGGAGAAAGACGTCACTCTTACCACGGGATCTATGGCATCCGTAGTGGTCAACGGCGATCGGGCCCGGCTCAAGCGTTTGCTGGTGAACCTCATCGACAACGCCATCCGCTACACGCAATCCGGCGGGACTGTAACCGTCTCAGTCAAACAGAATAGCGATTCTGTGGAATTCACGGTGACCGACACCGGCATCGGCATCCCCGCTGGGCATCTCCCGCAGATCTTCGAGCGGTTCTACCGCGTCGACAAGGCGCGCTCTCGTGCCGAGGGAGGAAGCGGTCTCGGCCTCTCGATCTGTAAGCAGATTGCCGAAGAGCACGGGGGATCGATTTCCGTCGAGAGCGAAGAGGGGGAAGGGACCAAGTTCGCCGTAAGGGTGCCCAGGGCGTGAGCGGGCCACCTGGGTTCCTCATCGTTTAACAGCGCGTGGCAAACGACACCGTAGGAACGGGATTCCGAAAAGAGCGGGCCCCGCAGCCTTTGCTACGAGGCCCGTTTTGAGGTGATCGTGTCGCGGAGAGCTAATGCCCTCCCCCGTGCGGTCCTCCCTGGGGCGGCGGTCCGCCCTGCTGCGGTCCACCTTCCGGGAGGCCGAGCGCGGCGATCAGCTCTGCTTCGGTGACTCCCAGGATCTCTGCGGCTGCAGCAAAGTCAATGGGCTCGGGGCGTTCCTGTCCGGGGCGCTTGCCTCCCAGAGGTCCTTCACCCGCTCCCCGCTCGGGAAAGCCGAGCGCCTCGATCAGCGCCTCTTCCGTGATTCCCAGGCTCTCAGCCACTACGGCGAGATCGGTGCCCTGGCGGTCCGGACGTTTACTCCCACCGGGCTCTCCCGGCCCTTCCTCAGGCAGGCCGAGGGCCGCGATCAACGCTTCCTCGGTAACACCGAGGATCTCCGCCGCTCCCGGAATATCGAGCCGAGGCGACTCGTTCCCCTGTGCCGGACCTTCTTGGCGCCCCGGCTGGGCCGCCAGCCCGAAGGCGATCGCTCCAACCAGCAGCATCACCAGTCCGAGTGTCCACTGTATTCTCCTGCTCATGGTTCCTCCTTCTAAAAGCATTTGAGATGAACCATGAATAACACAGCAACATGAACGGCCGATGAAACACCAAGGCTGGCCAACGGGATTCCCCTCGCGGCGACTTGATCGGCCTCGGCCTTTCGGTCTATCCATCGATCGTCGAAGCGCACAGCAAAGCGATCGTAGTCGGCAGCGAAGCGGGTAAAGACACACGGTTTACGGTAAGGTTGCAAAAGAGCATGAGCAAGCTAACCGAATACGTGGTGCGAGAAAGCGCGCGCGCAAAGCACGTACGACTCAGGGTCTCCCCCCACGATGGATTGGTCGTCGTGGTACCCAAGGGATTCGATCACGCCCGGATTCCCGACATCCTTCTGGAGAAAAAGCGCTGGATCGACCGTGCGATGTCCGAGCTTGAGCGCCGACGTGCTCTGATGGAGCCGACCGATGAGCTACCGGAACGGATCGTATTGCGCGCGATCGGCGAGGATTGGACTGTCGAACCGCAAGAGGGTGAGGCGCCGCGTGTCCGGATCACAGAACACGTCGATAGCCGGTTGCTCATCCGGGGGAAGCTCGATGCCGCTGACGTTTGGCGAGCGGCGCTGCGCCGCTGGGGGGTCGAAAAGGCGAAACAGCGCCTCGTCCCGTGGCTTGACGTCGTGGCGGAAGAACACGGTTTTCAAGTCGGCAAGGTCTCCATTCGCTGCCAGAAAACCCGCTGGGGAAGCCGCTCACAACGCGGCACGATCAGCCTGAACGCGCAACTACTCTTCGTCCCACCCCAGCTCGTTTGCTACGTCCTTCTGCATGAGCTGTGTCACTCCGTGCATCTCGATCACTCCGCCGAGTTTTGGGCCCTGCTTCGATACCACGAACCGCAGACCGACAGGATGAAAAAAGAGCTGCGCGCCGCCTGGCGCTACGTGCCGGGGTGGTTCACAGCGGAGCGGTAAAAGGTGCGGCGCGGGCGCCCTTCATTTCGTATCATGGGAGGCCCCATGGCCGCAGGCAGCAATCGCAGCGATTCGAACCGCAGGTGGTTCGTGCTCACTCTGGCCGGATTGACCGCCACCCTGGTGGTTGCCGCACCGAGAATGGCTCTACCTGTGCTCTTTCACGAGATGTCGGAAGGCCTTGGGTTGAGTCTTGTCCAGATCGGGGCAATATGGGGCATCGCATCGTTGGCAGGCGTGTTCGCCGCGTTGGCTGGTGGGGCAATCGGAGACCGCTTTGGAGCGAAGCGTGCCCTTACCATCAGCTGCCTGGCCCTCGGCGTAGCGGGTGCATCGAGGGGATTCTCCAGCGATCTCGCTACGCTGACCGTCACCGTCTTTTTAAGCGGGTTCGTGAGCGCGGCAATTCCGATGAATCTACACAAGGTCTGTGCCGTCTGGTTCTCGAGGAGGCGGCTCGGCCTGGCCAACGGTGTGATATCGGCAGGCATGGCGTTTGGCTCCATGATCGGGTCGATGATCAGCGCCACGGTTCTGTCCCCCTGGATGGGAGGCTGGAGACACGTCTTGTTCTTCTACGGAGGCGTTGCGTGCGTGATGAGCATCCCCTGGGCTCTCACCCGGACCGCCCCAAAACAAAGCGGACTATCGACCAGCGATGACGCGGTGAGATCCATCCGTCTGGCACTGTTGCGCGTGGCTCGTCTTCGCAGCGTTTGGCTTCTGGGAATAGCCCTGCTCGGCGTGGGCGGCTGCATTCAAGGCCTCCTCGGCTACTTGCCGCTGTACTTGCGGGAGATCGGATGGCCGGGGGCGCGAGCGGATGCGGCGCTGGGCTTGTTCCACGCAATCAGCCTGGTCTCCGTCTTTCCCCTGGCCCTGCTGTCCGATAGGCTGGGCTCAAGGAAGGCGTTCCTTATTGCCGCCACGCTGACGATCGCGGCAGGGGTGAGCCTGCTGTCTGTGGCCGATGGCGCGATCGTCTGGGTGGCCGTTCTGATGGCGGGCGCGGTTCGCGACGGATACATGGCCATCTTCATGACCACGATTACGGAGATCGATGGGGTCGGGATACTCTATGCCGGCACAGCCATTGGACTGGCTCAGACCCTGTCGCGTGTGGGCGGCCTCATCGCTCCCCCGCTCGGCAACAGCCTGGCCGGCTACAGTCTTCGCCTGCCGTTCTTGCTGTGGGCAGTGATGGCCCTCGTCGGCTTCGCCGCACTCGTTTGGTTCAAGCGGGACCAGACTTACAAACCGCCTGTTGTTTCTTCCTCCCTGGCCAGTGAAGACGTTTCGTAGCGTAAGGAAAGACGGCACAAGGCCTGGGTCGTGAAACTACGCGCGTGTGCATTGCAAGGACCCAACCCCAGCATTTCCTACACCTAATGGTTTGTCGCCGCGTGAAGATTTCTGCTAGAGTTATAGTTGACCTAGATACTAACAACTGGAGGGTTACATGTTTGAACGCAGAAGGCTCTTTGTGGTTGCGGTCCTGGTCCTTCTCGCAATCTGTTTTGCGGCGTCGGGAGCAGAGTACACCGGCGAGGCCCCGCTCGTCTTTGAGCAGGTCGACTACAACCTCAACGGCGAGATCGTCATCGACTCCGCGTGGGGATCGGTACTGCTGACCTACGAGGGATCCCAGGAGATCCTGTATTTCAATCTGACGGTCGACGGCGTCTGGGTCGTCCAGAACATGCCGATCTTCAGTCATGAAGGGGTGGGCGCTTCTCAAGCGCTCGGGTTCAACTACGAGATGGAGATCGATGACGGCACCCCCGTTTCTCAGGTCCAATACGGTTATTCGCTGACAGACGACGTCATCGATGCCATGCCCGCAGCTGTTGACACTGCGCCCGTCATCGACCGAGATGTCGCTTTTTTCAGTGGAGCTGGGGCATTTGAGCAACCGAATCAAAGACTCGTACCCGAAGGCGGTGACAGCGAGCCTGCGCCTTCTCCGTCACCCGACTCACCGCCCACCGAGAAGACGATGGATCGGCCGCCAACGTCCACGGCACAAGCGCCGTCAACGTCAACAACGACACCGCCGACTGGGCCAATGCCGCCGCGCCCGATGATCGATGAGGCACAACGGCAAGGGTCTCGGGTAGAGGACTTTGCGCGGCATGACCGATGGCTTCCGACGCAGGATTGCCCACCATATATGTGCGTACCTGCCGCAGTCTCCGACAGCCTCCGGTTCCTCAATGAGAAGTACGGCCTCGGAATCGACCTATCGCTCGTCTCGATCGAGCGTCTGGCTGATGAGATGGGGTGGAAAGAGACCACGGGCTGCAAGTACACAGGCGAGAATGCCTGGAATACTCTGAAGGATAAGTACTTGAAGAAAGTCGGCATTCCGATTGTGACTTCCGTCATTTTTGATCCTGACCGCGCGATGCTTGAAATCCGGAAAGGACAGGACGTGGAGCTTCAATCCACAAGTCAAGGTGGCTCGGCCCACACTGCGAAGATATTCGCGATCGCGCGGCTGGCGAATGGGAAGTACATCATCTGGGTGAGTCACGATACGGATCAGTTACACGACGACCCAAACGATAGAGATATTCGAATCGAGCCTGTCATCCACGTGCCTCCCACCGCACCTGGTCCAGATCTCTTTGGTGGGGCGTGGTTTTTTAACACAAGTCTCTGTAACTTCGTCGTCGAGTGTCCCGACCAGCAGACACAACCTCCGGCAACGCCGGGGCCGACGCCTCCTCCGGCGACTCCGCCGACCACACCACCACCCTCCACGCCGCCGCCACCTCAGTCGCCATCGCTGACACCGGGAACCTCGCCTCCTCCCACCACGCCGCCGACTCCGCCGCCGTCGACGACACCTCCTGAAACCACGCCTCCTCCCTCTACGCCCCCAGCGACTCCGCCGCAAACGACACCCCCTGGAACTACGCCTCCGACGACACCTCCTGGGAGCTCGCCTCCTCCCGGTACGCCGCCCGGCACGACGGCTCCACCCGAGCAGCAGGGTTCTGATCTTGCGATTGAGATTAGAAGGGCATCGTGCCTCTGCCCGATTCGAACTCCGGGTTCTCCCCCCAAATGCGCCGTTCATGTCATCGCTATCGTGCACAGCATTGGGACTGAGACCGTCTGGGGGAAGTACGTCGTCGAACTCAGTAGCGAATGGGGCAGTTCACAACGAATCATCTACGGAGACCTCAATCCACAGCCTACGCTCATGGCCGATCTGGGGTTCACAATCCCCAATCATCTTATGCCGTGCCCGATCGAAGCCACCGTCACCGTAGACAGTCAGAACGAAATCGAAGAATGCAATGAGCTTAATAACACGGTACGCGTTGTGATCTGTTGCGAGATTGTGTCCGAAGGTGCTGAAGAGGAGTTTGTACCGGACGATGATTAGGAATAACGAAGACGATTGGGGGCACCATTGGACCTCGCGTAGACTGGCTTCGACGGGGGGCTGATGGTCCGCAGTCTTGAACCGCTCGGCACTGAAATGCCCCTCGTTCTTTGTACCATCCAAGAAAATCTAGTGGACTAGCAGCCGTAAGGAACACACGCGTGTTGCCTTACAAGACCTAGCCCAAGCGTTCTTCTGGCGTTCTTGAAGAACGAAAGGCGATCGTCGCCGCGCTCAGGCCTGAGGAAGAAGGCGAGATCTAGCCTCGTCGTTCTTGCTGTGAGCAGCTACGGCTCTCGTCGGCTTCGCCGCACTCGCCCGGTTCGAGCGGGACCGAACCCACAAGACGCCTGGTAGCGAATCACTGTCCCCGTAAGGCAATGCTCCTACACCAACTGGGTGCCTCGCTGGGCCGACACTGCAATGAGTGTTGCGTCGGCACGCGGGAGAGCATTCAATATCCAATAAGACCAAATCAAGAAGGAGGAAGCATGGGTAGTCTATTGGAACGACTGACAGAGTGGGGGGTAGCCTACGGATCACAGATTGTGGGTGCAATCGCAATTCTTGTTGCCGGATTCATCGGCGCCAGAATCGCCCGCAGGGTGGTTAGACGGCTGTTGGTCAAGGCAGACATCCCACCGGCCATCGTTTCGTTTGTGGCCAGATTGACGCACGTAGCGATTATCATCCTGGCCGTTGTCGCGTCGTTGGCCAGGTTCGGAGTGCAGACAACCTCATTCGTTGCGATCCTCGGTGCCGCAAGCTTTGCCGTTGGCTTTGCCCTGCAAGGCTCGCTGGCGAACTTCGCCGCAGGAGTCCTGATCCTCATCCTTCGGCCCTACAAGCTGGGTGACTTCATCTCAGCCGCGGGGCAAGGAGGAACGGTCAAGGATATCCAACTGTTCAATACCGTCTTGGCCACGCCAGATAATGTCAAGGTACTGGTTCCCAATGGCAAAATCTTCGGAGACACGATCACCAACTATTCCGTCTTCGACACACGAAGGCTCGATTTGACTGTCGGCATCGGCTATAGCTCGTCCATCCAAAAGGCGCAGGAAGCCCTACTGAAACTGGCCGACGAAGACGAAAGAGTCCTTGCGGACCCGGAGCCACAGGTCGTAGTCACTGAATTGGCGGATTCGAGTGTCAACCTGTTGCTTCGTGCGTGGGTGAATAGAGATGATTTCTGGCCTGCCAAGTACGATCTCACGCACAGAATCAAAGAGGCTCTAGACGAGCAAGCCATCGAGATTCCGTTCCCCCAACACGTTGTTCACATGGCGTCGGTCGAAACGTAGCCGCTAACACAAATCCACGATACGTGCTTCAGCCACGATAGGGAAAGCAGTTCGGGCGGCATTTCAGAGCCGAGCAGTTCGAGACTGCAGACCCCAGGTGTCACACGCACGCCAAGAAGACAGTCTGCCTAACAGGGGCGCTCTTCGTACCTGTAAGATCCGATGGGAGCCCTTGTTTGCCCCTTTGTGGTGAATGATCCGCTTGATCTGAGATCGACCTTCTGGTGCAGTGACGGGGTGTTTCGTTCGAGTCCTTCCAAGCACACCAAATGTGTCTCCCCATACCATATCAAGAACTCTCGTTTGAACGTTCTCGGTACGATTGCGCTAAGTGCGCTTCCTCGGTGACCACTAGCCTGGGGACGTCATCCGTCGAGAAGAGGATTCGCTCCCCGCGCGTCAGATCTCTTGGCTCACCAGATGCGGCTTGAAGCAGACCGACCAGGCAGGATTCCGAAGCGCTCACGGCGGGATGATCTAGAGCAGGACAGCCAGTGCGGCCAGCGCGGCGAGGAAACCCACGAACCCCAACGCGAAACCCGGGGTCTCGGTCGGGTGGAGCCTCTCATAGGCCATCGCCGGGAAGTCGTCGTGGTACATGGATCGGATGACTCCGCGATCGTCTTCGGCGAAGGCAACCGTCAGACGCCCCTCGCTCTCCGCGAACAGGA
>Ga0180432_10003513_pt1 | contig 22236 bp, 22 predicted proteins | sample SS_ome_10_FD_132414 | JGI IMG/M metagenome (GOLD analysis project Ga0180432, IMG submission 132414) | Hypersaline lake sediment archaeal communities from the Salton Sea, California, USA - SS_1_MS_2 metaG | ecosystem: Environmental > Aquatic > Non-marine Saline and Alkaline > Hypersaline >...
AACTTTCCGCCTATACCCGGTTGATCACATGGCACCTCCAGGGCTGCCCGGGAGGCCACACGGCCTATGAAAGGAGATAGATTGCCTTCAAGGGATATTCGGAGCATCCTCTTGATCCAGTTCGGGGATATTGGAGACGTGGTGCTCACATTTCCCGCCGTGAGGGCCCTGAAGGAGCATTTTTGGGGGGCCCGTATTGTGGTCGCAGTCCGGGAAAAGGCGCGGGAGCTTATGGAGGATTTACCATGGGCCGACGGGGTCATTTCCGTCAGCAAGACAAAGAGAGGCCTCTGGAAGGAGTTGGCCTATGAGAAGCAGTTTTTTTCCCGTTTAAGGGCCTTTCATTTTGACCTGGCTGTAGATATGAGAACGGGAAGCCGGGGGGCCATTTTGGCCTTTCTCTCAGGGGCGCCCCTGCGAATGGCCTTTTACGCCCAGGACGGAAAGCTCTGGCGAAACCGGGTTTTTAATCGGCTGGTCTCCCTCCAAGGCAGACCGGGACAGCACATTTCAGAGTACTATCTGAGCCTGGTCAGGGCCTACGGCGTACAAACGGACAGGGTGTGGCCGGAATTGCCCGTGCCTTTGGACAAACAGAGAAGGGCGGAGGGGCTTTTCCAAGAACTGGGTATTTCTTCTCAAGCCCCGGTTGTGGCCGTCCAACCCTTTTCCCTATGGAAATACAAGGAATGGAGACCGGAGAGATATGCGGCCCTCATTGATTGGGTAGACTCCGAGTACGGTCTGCCTGTGGTGGTTATCGGTTCCCCTGATGAAAGGGAGCGGGCCGAGGCGCTCGTCAGGGCGTGCGGTCAAAAGGCCTATAATCTGGCCGGTAAGACGTCCCTGGGTGTGCTGGCTGCCGTGTTTAAGAGGAGCGCCTTTTTTATCGGTGGGGACAGTGCGGGGATGCACATCGCCGCGGCCGTGGGCACGCCCACTGTGAACATCTTGGGTCCTTCCGCGGCCTGGGCCTGGGCGCCTCGAGGGGAGGGGCACCGGGTCATTCAGAAAGATTGGCCCTGCGTGCCTTGCAGCCAGAAGGGCTGTGAGGGTACGGGGGTGAGTCGCTGCCTGGAGGAACTCACCGTAGAGGAAGTGATGTCCGTGGTAAGAGCGCAGGCAGACAAAATAGGGACCCCCCGGGAGGTGCGGAAATCCTCCGGGTTGGAGAAATAACACGGTGCGTCTCGTCAAAAAGGCATCTTTCTTCAAGGATTACTTGGTCTTTCGGGCGCAAGGGAGGCGCTCTTCAGAGCCCTTTCCCTTTGGCAAATTCTACCCCTGTTTGAATGAAAAGACTTCCCAGAGCGGTGAGGCCACAGGGCATTACTTTCATCAAGATCTGCTCGTGGCCCAAAGGATATTCGTCAACGAACCGGAAAGACATGTGGATATAGGCTCCCGGATTGACGGGTTTGTTTCCCATGTGGCCTCTTTCCGGAAGATAGAGGTCTTTGATGTCAGGCCCCTTGAGACCAGGATCCCCAACGTGCTTTTTAGGCGGGCCGATCTTATGAACGACACCTTTGATCTGAAGGACTACTGCGATTCCGTCTCATCCCTCCACGCCATCGAGCACTTCGGCCTGGGCAGGTACGGTGACAGGCTCGATTTTGAGGGACACATTAAGGGCCTGAACAACATCTACAAGCTCCTGAAATGGGGGGGGAAGTTTTATTTCTCCGTACCCATGGGGGAACAAAGGATAGAGTTCAACGCCCACAGGGTCTTTTCCCTCCCCTATATTCTGGATTTGCTAAAGAGGAAATACAGGATAGATGCCTTCTCATATGTGAATGATCAGGGCGACTTGATCAGGGATGCTGGGTTAAGGCGCCAGGATGTGGAGGGGAACTTTGGTTGCCATTACGGCTGTGCCATTTTTGAACTCACAAAGGAGGGGGCTTCTCCTTCTGGAAGACCGGCGGGGTGATGGCTACAAAGGGCAGGATCAAGATAGCGGTTGTTATCCCCAAATACGGCCTGGTAGGCGGGGGAGAACGGTTTGTGTCGGAACTCACCGAGCGTGTTGCCCTCAAAGAGGACTATGAAATCCATGTGTTTGCCAACAGGTGGGTGGCCCGGTCCGGGCGGGTGCGCTTTCATAAGGTCCCCATCATCCGGTTTCCCAAGTTTTTGACCACCGTCAGTTTCGCCTATTTTGTGAATAAGGCCACAGAACAGGCCCGGTTTGACCTGATCCACACCCATGATAGGATATTCCGTGCGGACCTATTCACCATGCATGGGATCCCTCATGCGATCTGGGTCAAGGAAGTGCGCAAAAAGAGGATGAGCCTTTTCGATCGTGCCACGGCATGGGTTGAAGGGCGCCTGGTGAGGAACGGGGGATGTTCTCAATTCCTTTCCGTATCCTCACTGACCCGGGAGAAATTCCTGGAGGCCTACAAGGTGGATCCCGGCGCTGTGAAGGTGATTCATCCCGGCGTGGATATGGAAGCCTTCGACAAGTTTGAACGCCAGGAATGCCGGCGCAGAATAAGGGCGCGCTTTGGACTGGATGAATCGGATTTTGTCATCCTTTTTGTGAGCATGAATTTTGAGCTTAAGGGCCTGGACATTCTTATGGCCGCCATGGGCGGGACCGGGAGGGAAGGGGGAGGGGGGAATATCAAACTCCTGGTCATTGGAAAGGGAAATGAGCATAAGTTCGGGCAGGTGGCGAGACGCTTTGGACTGGAGGGCCACGTGGTCTTCGGAGGCGTTTGGGAGAACAATATCCAGGAGGTATACCTGGCCTGTGATCTCTTTTGCATGCTTTCTAAGTTTGACACCTTCGGCATGACCGTGCTCGAGGCCATGGCGGCTTCCCTCCCCGTGATTATCAGCAACCGCGTGGGGGCCAAGGACCTGGTCCAAGACGGGGTCAACGGATTCGTCGTGGACCGGGATGACATAGAGGCTGTGAGTTCCAGGATCCGCGTCATTTTCGATCCGGGCAAAAGGGAGGCCATGCGGCGGGAGGCCCGTCAGACCGCCCTGGCCCACACCTGGGACGCGGTAGTGAAAAAGGTCCTGGAGGTCTATAAGGAGAGGCTTTCAGATCCGATCACCATGAAGGAAGAGACCACTTAAGGGGGTTAGGAAATATGGGAAGAGAAAAGGCCCTTATCACAGGCATTACGGGCATGGTCGGTTCTCATCTGGCTGATTTCCTCCTGGAGAACACGGACTGGGATGTTTACGGCATGTGTCGCTGGCGCAGTCCCCTGGACAACGTGGAACATCTTATTGAAAGGGCGAATAAAGGGAACCGGCTTTTCTTTATTTACGGCGATCTGTGCGATACCCTTTCTCTTCAGAACGCCGTGGAAGAGGCCTTGCCTGACTATGTGTTCCACCTGGCCGCCCAGAGCTATCCCCAAACAAGCTTTACCTCGCCCATTCAGACGCTGGATACAAACGTCCTGGGTACGGAGAGGCTGCTGGAGGTCCTGAGGCGTTTCAAAGAAATTGATCCGGTCATCCACGTCTGTTCTTCTTCCGAGGTCTTTGGGCGTGTCCCGAAAAAGGCGCTCCCCATCCACGAAGAATGCGCTTTTCATCCCGCCTCGCCCTATGCTATATCCAAAATCGGCACGGACATGTTAGGGCGGTTTCACGCCGAGGCTTACGGTCAGAAGGTCCTTGTGACCCGAATGTTCACCCATACCGGTCCGAGGCGGGGCGATGTCTTCGCTGAATCCACCTTTGCCAAACAGATCGCTCTCATTGAAAAAGGTCTTATCCCGCCGACGGTGAAGACGGGAAACCTTCAATCCCTTCGCACGTGGTCGGATGTGCGGGATGCGGTCAGGGCCTATTATATGCTTGTCACTGTGGATCCTTTGCCCGGGGCCTACTATAACATAGGGGGGACTTTTTCATGTACCGTGGAAGAGATGCTCGACCACCTGGTCTCCATTTCAACGCATAAAGGTATCAAGGTGGAGGTGGAAACGTCCCGGCTGAGGCCCCTGGATGCCGACCTCCAGGTACCGGATATCGGCAAGTTTAAAGGCCACACCGGCTGGGAGCCGGAGATCCCTTTTGAAAAGACCATGGCCGATTTGCTGGACTATTGGCGGGAACGGGTAAGATCGGGCCGGGTATTTTTGGCCAGGTGAGGTTCCACAAGGGCTGTGTTTTGATGAACTTGGAGGAAGAAGTCATATTTCTGGCCGGAGCCACCGGCCTGGCGGGAACAAGCCTCATAAAGGCGATCCTGGCAACATGCCCGTCTGTACGTATTCGCGGTGTGTATCACAGGACAGAACCCTTTTTCCGGGATGAAAGGCTTGAATATGTCAAGGCGGATTTGACCAGGAGGGAGGAATGCCGCCGTGCGATCCGGGGCTGTAACTATGCTATTCTGGCGGCGGCCAATACAGGCGGGGCTGCCTCGGCGGTCTCGGAACCGGACAGACAGGTCACCGATAACCTGGTTATGGACGCCCTGTTGCTGGAGGCCCTGAGCCTGGAAAAGGTAAGGCGCACCGTGTTTGTCTCCAGCAGCACGGTTTACCAGGAGTTTGAGGGCCGTATCCGTGAAGAGGACCTTGACCTGAATCAAGACCCGCATCCCGTCTACCTCGGTGTGGGGTGGGCAAAACGGGCCGCAGAAAAGCTCTGCACCTTTTGGTCTGATCGCTACGGTTTGGAGATTATTATTGCCCGGTCTTCCAATATTTTTGGACCCTTTGCAAGGTTTGACCCGAAGCGCTCCAACTTTATCCCCGCCCTTATCAGAAAGGCCTCGGAGATGATGGATCCCTTTGTGGTGTGGGGGATACCGGAAGTGACCAGAGACGTCATTTATGGGGAGGACTTTGCCGGGGCAGTGGTCTCCCTGCTTACGCGAACCCAGGAGGGGGGCGGGGTCTTTAATGTGGGGTCAGGGAGGCCCACGACGGTTGCGGATGTGGTCAAGTGGGTTTTGGATTACTCAGGTCATCGTCCGGAGGAGGTGACCTATTCCCAGGGGTCTCCCACCACTATCAAGTACCGTGTCCTTGACTGTACCAAGATCAGGGAGGCGGTTGGCTGGGAGCCCGTCTTTTCCATAGAGCAAGGAATTCAAGAAACCGTTCAATGGTGGAAAGAGAACAGATCATGGTGGATGAAATAAAGACCAAGGAGCATGGCGCCGTTGTCCTTTCCAGCGCAAGCGAAAAGGAGGCCCAGGAGCGACTGACCCATTTGCTCAAGGCCACACCCATCCCGGAGGAAGAATTGCTGGCCAATGTGGGCCTGTTTTTGACCTCCAAAAACCTATCGCGCATCCTTTTTTTTTATGAGGTGTATCAAAAGATCATCCATACCCATGGGGCGGTGTTTGAATTTGGCGTGCGCTGGGGTCAGACCCTGTCTCTGTTCTCCGCCCTTCGGGGCATATTTGAGCCCTTCAACCGTCACCGGCGGATCATCGGTTTTGATACCTTTGGAGGCCTTCAGGGCATATCCGAAAAAGACGGTCAAAGGTTTGGGGGTGAGGAAGGATCTTTTTCCGTGACCCAGGGCTATGAAGGGGTGCTGGAAGAGATCCTGGCCATCCAGGAACGTCTCAATCCCATTTCCCATTTGAAGAAGTTCGAGATTATAAAAGGGGACGCCGTGGAGACGGTGCCGGACTTCTTTCGAAAGAATCCCGAGGTACTGGTCTCCTTGGCGGTCTTTGACTTTGATCTTTACACGCCGACCAAGGTGGCCCTTGAAGCCGTCAAGGGGAGGCTTTTCAAGGGCAGTGTCCTGGTCTTTGACGAATTGAGCGACGACATTTTTCCGGGAGAGACCCTGGCTCTCATGGAAACCCTGGGCGTGGGTCATTTACGGATTCGACGTTTTCCCATGACCGCCAGGGTCGCATACGTGGTAATGGAATGACACCCCAATGCAAAGATATTAGAGCGGACATCCTGAGGGTGTCCCACGCCAGCGGGCACGGGCATATCCCTTCCTGTTTCTCCGTGGTGGAGATCCTTTACGCGGTATATGATTTTATAAGGCACGAGCCCGGGGATCCGGACTGGGAGGGACGGGATATTTTTATTTTGAGCAAAGGGCATGCGGCCCTGGGCCACTACTGTGTGCTGGCCCGTTTCGGCTATATGCCTATCGATGCCCTTTATTCTTTCGGGGCCTTTCTTTCCGACTTCGGGTGCCACGCGGATCGGCTCAAAGTGCCCGGTATTGAGGCTTCAACAGGATCTCTCGGCCATGGTATCGGCCTGGCGGTGGGCATCGCCCTTGCCCAGAGATTGAAAAAGAGCGACCGAGAGGTTTATACCCTCATCGGCGACGGGGAGGCCAACGAGGGTACGGTATGGGAAGCCGTTTTGGTGGCTGAAAGCCTCGGCCTTCAAAACTTGACCTTTATTTACGATAACAATCTCTCCCACGGCCGGGGCCTTCAGGTCCCGGCGCCTGAGAAAAAGCTTGAGGCCTTCGGCTGCCATGTGATAGCCGTGGACGGCCATGATGTAGAGGCCTTGAAGCAGGCCTTTGCTGAACCGTCCCCCTCCATCAAGGCGGTTGTGGCTCATACCATGAAGGGATTCGGTTGTCGAACCATGCAAGAGAATCACTATGAATGGCATAGAAAATCCCCTGGTGAGGAGGAAATGAAACGATTGCTGGAGGAATTGGATGCGGCAGCAGTTTAGGGATACGGTCCTGGACCTTGCAGGGCGGGATGAAGCCATTGTTCTCATTTTCGGAGATGTGAGCGTGTATCTTTTCCGGGAGTTTCAGAAAAGATACCCCGGCCGCTTCTACAACATGGGGATTTGCGAAAACACCCTGATCAGCGTGAGCGGGGGGCTGAGTTCACAGGGGTTCACCCCCTTTGTACATACCATAGCCCCGTTTTTGACGGAACGGAGTTATGAGCAGATCAAACTGGATCTGTGTTATAATCAGTTTCCCGCCAACATCATCACCTGCGGGGCCTCTTTTGACTACGCCTGGGATGGCGCCACCCACCATTGCTACACGGACCTGGCCATCTTGAGGCTGCTTCCCCACATGGAGGTGATACAACCCGGTTCTCGAAAGGAACTGGACTTTTTGCTTCGAAGCCGCTACAGGAGCGGGAATACCACCTATTTCAGGTTGTCGGACAATCCCCACCGCGTGGACCTGGAGGTGGAGTTCGGCAGGGGGATTATGGTCAAAGATGCCGGATCCCGGATCACGGTGATGACGGCCGGGCCGCTTCTGGCCAATGTCCTGGAGGCGGTTAAAGATCTGAGGATAAACCTGGTGTATTTTCACACCATCAAGCCGATTGATAAGGAGATTATTCACCGCTATAAGAACACGGAGGTCGTTGTCATTCATGATGCCTTCGGCCTCTATGAGGCCGTGTGTGAGGTGCCCGGTGTAAAGGCGAGGTTTTACGGCTTTGGGGATTACTTTTGTTCGTGGTACGGGACGGTTCATGATATTCGGGAAAAGATCGGACTGGATCCGGCCAGCATTGGGGCCTTTCTCAGGAGAGAATACAAGGGTATTTCTTGAGGCCGGGTAACACGTCATATTTTTGAAAGAGACCCGGCTTTTGTTTAACCGACTTGTGGACTTCGTTTTTTTGAACGGACCAGATAGCTGCGATACCATGACCAGGCGCGTGACCGTCAATGATTTTGCCCGCCTTTTTCACACCACTCCGGAAGATGTGGAGAAAAAATGCGGTGATCTCATAGAGGCGTATGATTTTGAGTACAATTTTCTAAGCCGGCCTGAATTCGAACAGACCCTGCTGAAGGTGATTCAGACCATTGACCATGGGCAGATGCCGGTTTCAGGAAAGGCCCGGCTTAAGGACTGGGAGCGGGGCTGGTCCGAAAACCTGAATGATTTTGTCAAGAGCGATCATGAACCTTCGGCCCTGGTTCCCAGGTATATGTATAAATTCGGCCTAAAGAGGCTTTTTTCCCGATACATCCGGCCTGTTGATGAACACTTTGAACTCAATTTCTACACGGTGTATCGGCAGTATCTATTTAAGGCCTATTTGGAGGGTTATGATCCCCTCTGTGAGTTCGGCTGTGGAAGCGGCTACAACCTGGTGATCCTGGCCCGGCTCTTCCCTGAAAAGGCGTTGATAGGTCTGGATTGGGCGGAGAGTTCCGTGAATCTGGTCAACAGGGTAGCCTCTTCCCTGGACTTGAGGTTAAGGGGACGGCAATTTGATTTCTTCCACCCCGACCACCATTTTGAGGCGGGGAAAGGGGCCGCCTTTATCACCCTCAACGCCATGGAACAACTCGGGAAAGACTACCAGGCCTTTTTGCAATTTCTTTTAGACAAACGCCCGGCCCTGTGCATTCATGCAGAACCCCTGGTTGAGCTCTATGATCAGGAGAACCTCTTGGATTATCTGGCTGTCAAATATCATCGAAAGAGGGGATATCTGGATAATTACCTGACAGAACTCAGGGGCTTGGAGAAGAAAGGCGCTATAGAGATCAAGGCGGTCAAGAGAATTCATTTCGGAAGCACCTTTCATGAAGGGTATTCCCTGGTCATATGGGCGCCCAGGTCTATGGAAGCATAAATTCATACACCCAATCCCGCGCTCAGGGCCCATGCCGTCCAAGCGGGGCAGGGCTCTTCAGAGGAGGAAGAAGGCCATTTTTTATAGCGGCAAGACAGTCCTTGTGACAGGGGGGAGCGGTTTTGTAGGAAGCCATATCGTGGAGGCCCTCGTAAGGCAGGGAGCTCGGGTGCGTGTGCCCATCCACAAGCGGGCCGTGGACCTTGAAAACACTGCCGTGGAGACCTTCAGGGCGGACTTGCAAAGAGAAGAGGACTGCATGGAGGCGGTCAAAGGGGTGGACTATGTGTTTCACGCCGCAGGGAGTGTGGGGTCGGCCTCCTTAAAGGTGGACAAGGCCATGGCTTCTATCACCGGGAACCTGATTATGACCTCCCTCATGCTGCAGGCCGCGTGGTCCGGCAAGGTGAAGCGCTTTCTTCTCTTCGGGAGCAGTACAGGTTACCCCGTTTCAGACCATCCTGTGAAGGAAGAGGAAATGTGGGAGGGTCCTCCCTTTGAAGGGTATTGGGGCTATGGGTGGATGAGGCGGTATCTGGAGCGCCTTGGCGAGTTCGTGCACAGCCAGTCGGGTGTAAAAGTGGCCTTGGCTCGTCCCACGGCGGTCTACGGGAGGCGGGACAATTTTGAGCCCGATTCGAGCCATGTCATTCCCGGATTGATCCGCAGGGCCGTGGAAAGGGAAGACCCCTTTGAGGTGTGGGGAAGCGGGAAAGAGGTACGCGACTTTCTCCATGTCTCGGACCTGGCAAGGGGATGTCTTTTGCTCCTTGAAAAACATGCGGAGTGCGATCCCGTGAATATCGGCTACGGCGGGGGCACGACAATCCGGGAACTGGCCCGGGTCGTCCTGGGGGCGGCCGGACATGGAGGGGCTCGGGTGGTATTCAATGCCTCCAGGCCCACCGCCATCCCCGTCAGGGTGGTGGACACATCCAAGGCAAAGAAGATCCTCGGCTTTGATCCCGCGGTGAGTCTGGAAGAGGGGGTGAAAGATACGGTGGAGTGGTATGTGGAAAGGCGCCGCAAGGAACAAGGAGCTTCCGGCCCATGAGCGGATATGTGGAAGGGAAGAAGGTGCTGGTCACAGGCGGTACCGGGCTTATCGGGATTCCCCTGGTGAGGAAGCTCTATAAAATGGGTGCCCAGGTCAGGGTGGTCAGCCTTGAGGAGGAATGGCCTTTTGATGAGGACGTTGAATTCTTGAAAGGGGACCTGTGCCATAGAAAGGTCTGTGAAAGGGTTCTGGACGATATTGAAGTGGTCTTTCACCTGGCCGGAATCAAGGGGGGCATCGGTGTGGCCCATAAAAAGGCTTCCACCTTTCTTGTTAAGAATATCCTCATGAATACTCAAATTATGGAGGGGGCCAGGAGAAAGGGTATTGAACGTTTTTTGTATGCAAGTAGCATATGCATTTATCCTCCGGCCCAGGTCTTTGAGGAAAAACAGGCTCTCACCGGGCTCCCGCATCCCTCGGATCGATTCGGGGGGATGGCCAAGCTGGTGGGGGAAATGCAGATCGAGGCCTACCGGCTGCAGTATGATCTGGAAAACTTTATTACCGTAAGGCCCGCCAATACATACGGCCCCTTTGACAATTTCAATCCCGTGTCCGCCCTCATTATCCCGGCCCTCATTTACAGGATATTTGAAGGGGAGAACCCCCTCAACATATGGGGAGACGGCTCTACAGTGCGGGATTTTGTGTATGCCGACGATGTAGCGGATTTCATGATCCTTATGATGGAAAAAAATGAGACCGCCCCTTTAAATGTGGGAAGTGGGGAGCCTATCACCATCAAGAGGGTTGCCGAGACCGTGGTGAGGCATGCTGAAAAAAGAAGGGGTGAAAGAATTGGCATTGAGTGGGATAATTCCAAGCCTACGGGCGAGAAGTACCGGGTCACAAGCATTAAGGAGGCAGAGTCACGGCTCGGGTGGTTTCCTAAAGTGGGCCTGGATGAGGGGATTGAAAAGACCGTGGCATGGTATGACGGCCATAAATCAAAACAGATAAAAAGACATAGCGTTTTGTCAGAGGATGAATAAGTGAGTGGCAAGGTAACCTTTGTAAGACCCCCGAATCTTCAGAAGTCGGGCGAGTGGAAGAAGCAGGGCGTGATTCGCTGTCCCCTGAATCTGGCCCTCATGGCGGCTTTTTTGAGGGAGAGGGGAGGATATGAGTGTTCCCTGGTGGACTTTGAAATCATTAATGTGTCCCTTCCCGAAGAAATGGCGGAAAGGGTCCTTGAACACAATCCGAGGTATGTGTGTATTTCCACCTTGACCCCAAGATATCCCACAGTGGTCAGGATGTGTGAGGAAATAAAGAAGATGAACCCGGGGGTTATCACCATTGTGGGGGGGCCGCATGTGACAGGGCTTCCCCGAATGTCCCTCTTTGACCCCATCACCTACGGGATCATTGGAGAGGGAGAAGAGGCCCTCCTGGAGCTTCTCAATACCCTGGAAGCCGGGCATGAACCCTCAGGGTTGGAAAACCTGGTTTTCAGGGAGGGCGGAGGCATACGGGTCAACCAAACCCGCCCCTTCATAAGGAACCTGGATGAGTTGCCTTTCCCGGCCTGGGATCTTATGACCTTTGATGAATATACGGACCCCATCTATTTTGAAGGCCCCCATCTGGCCACCTTTTCCGGAAGGGGCTGTCCCTATGACTGCAGCTTCTGCGCCTCCCGGGTTACATGGAAAGGCAAGCTTCGGCTGAGGTCTGAAGAAAACGTGATGCAAGAGCTTAGGCATATGGTTCATGTGCTGGGGATCAGAAACCTGATGTTCTGGGATGATACCTTTGCAGCGGATAAAAAAAGGGCCGTCACCCTTTGCGGTCGGATGATCGAAGAGAAGCTGGATGTAAGATATACAGTCCAGATACGGGCGGATTCCGTGTCTGAACCCCTGGTGGCCGCCCTCAGGGACTCGGGTTGTGCCTTTGCGGCTATCGGGGTGGAGAGCGGGAACGAAAACATGCTTGTAAAGATTGGAAAGCGGGAGACCAAGGCCCAGTTCAGAAGAGCGGTCAAGCTGATGAAAGAGGCGGGACTCCCGGTCATCGCCAGCTATATCATCGGACTTCCCGGGGATACCCATGAAACCATAAGAGAGACCATCGATTTTGCCTTTGAACTGGATGCGGATCAATCCAAATTCATGATCCTCGCCCCTTTTCCTGGAACAAGGGTGTACGACCTCGCCGTGAGCAAGGGGCTGGTGGACCCCACCGATTTTGGGCAGATGGAGGCCCTGAACTATTATGACAGCGTGGCTATTAACCTCTCCCAGGTTTCAGATGACGATCTTATCAAATATCAGGACGAGGCCTATGCCCGTTTTGATGAAGCGCGGGAAGTGGAGAAATGACGAAGGCCTTCGACTCGGCTGAGCTCGTCGCGGGCCGCCAGTCACCTTTGAACAGGTACCCTCATCCTCAAAGGGTTGCCCTTGCAGCTGGATGCGGAGCTATTTCAAAAATCGAAAGTGTTATAGGAAAAGGACCACCATGATCACAGAGGAAACGCCCCTTCAGGGGGTGCTATTAATCAAGCTGGAGGCCTTTGAAGACCATCGAGGTCAGTACATTGAGACCTTTAACCGGAAGGCCTACCAGGATCAGGGCATGGACATGGACTTTGTACAGGATGATATCTCCATATCATCCCGTTTCGTACTCCGGGGTATTCACGGGGATGATGTGACATGGAAACTGATCACTTGCCTTTACGGCAGGTTTTATTTGGTGGTGGTCAATTGTGATAAGGACTCGGAGCACTTCGGCAGGTGGCAATCATTCGTGCTTTCCGAATACAACCGGCATCAGGTGCTGGTGCCCCCTAAGTACGGAAACGGGCACCTGGTCCTCAGTGACAGGGCCATATTTCATTACAAGCAGAGCACGTACTATGATCCATCCAGGCAGTTCACCTATAAGTGGAATAATCCCCGGTTGAATATCTGGTGGCCCGTGAGGGCGCCCATCCTCTCCCGGCGGGATGATTCAGGCCGGTTTGTGTAAGCGCGTTTTTTGGGAAAAAGGCTAAGGATAAAAACATATGATTATAAGCAGGACGCCCTTTCGGATTTCATTTTTTGGCGGGGGAACGGATTATCCCGGATGGTACCGCGAGAACGGTGGTGCGGTCCTCAGCACCTCCATCAACAAATACTGTTACGTGATTGTGCGCTACCTCCCCCCATTTTTTGATTACAAGTTCAGGGTCCGTTACACCAAGAGGGAGGAGACCAAGACCATCGGAGAGATCAGGCACCCGTCGGTGCGGGAGTGCCTTTTCTTCATGGGCTTTGACAGGGGTGTGGAGATGCAGCACAACGGCGACCTTCCTGCCATGTCGGGCCTGGGCTCCAGTTCATCCTTTACAGTGGGCTTGCTCAATGCCTTGTATGCCCTCAAGGGCAGAATGACCACCAAAAGACAACTTGCCTTGAATGCCATCCATGTGGAGCAGGAAAGAATCAAGGAGAATGTGGGGTCTCAGGACCAGACCATTGCCGCCTTTGGAGGCTTCAACAAGATAGAATTCGGTGGGGTTCAGGAGATAGCTGTAAGACCGGTGGTCATAAGCCCGGAAAGACTGGATCGGCTTCAAAAACACCTCATGCTGTTTTTTACGGGTTTTCCACGAAGGGCCTCAGAGGTGGCCGGTGAGCAGATCAGAAGAATCCCGGAAAAGCGGGCTGAACTGGAGACCATGATGGAGCTGGTGGAGGAGGTCCTGGGCATTCTCAACGACAGCAGGGACAGGCTGAGTGAATTTGGAACCCTCTTGCATGAGCAGTGGAAGATTAAGAGGAAAATGACGGATTTGATTTCAAATGACCATATCGATGAGATCTATGCGGCCGGCATGGAAGCGGGCGCCCTTGGGGGGAAGCTTCTGGGGGCCGGCGGCGGCGGGTTTATGCTTTTCTTCGCCAGGCCGGAGGATCAGGAGCGCATCAAGGATCGGCTCCATAATCTGCTTCACGTCCCCTTTACCTTTGAGAACCTGGGTAGCCAGATCATCTATTACGCCCCGGAGAATAATTTTTAGCCAACTCTGGTGGAGGGCATGGGGGAGCGACTCAAGGATATAGACGTCCTCATATTGTGCGGAGGCAAAGGGGAGAGGCTCAGGCCCGTGAGCGGGGCTTGTCCGAAGGTCCTCATGCCCGTGGCGGGGAGACCCTTTATAGACCTTTTGCTGGAAGATCTTGCCGGGTGGGGCTTCAGGAGGTTTATCTTGAGTACGGGTCATCTGAAGGCACAGGTGAGGCGGCATTTTGAAGGGACCGGGCCGGCCGTGGAATTCTCGGATGAAGACTCCCCCTTGGGCACGGGAGGGGCGGTGAAAAAGGCCGAAGGCCTGATCACAAGCCCCTGCTTTTTGGTGATGAACGGGGATTCCATGTGCAAGACCGACTTCGCCCGGTTCTATGGCTTTCATCGCAGAAAGAGAGGCATGCTGACGGCCGTCTTGGCCAGAGCGCAATCGGGGACCGATTACGGGGTGGTCTCCATAGACGATGAACAGAGGATCACCCGTTTCAAGGAAAAGACCCCGGCCGGGGAGAAGGCCTTGGTTAACGCAGGGATATACATGATGAACCGGGCCGTGTTTCTCAATATGCCGGAGCAAGAGACCTTTTCCCTGGAATATGATTTGTTCCCCCGGGTGGTGGAGCTGGGCTTCTATGGATTTATCACGGATGGGCACGTGATTGATATTGGAACCCCGGAAAGATATCAAAAAGCGAATAAGCTTTTGGGGTCCTAAACCCCCTGCGTTTCCAAGCCCGCCTCAAGGCAAAGGCCTTATATATAGTCGAGGAGCTTCAGAAGGTTTCGCCGGATTTTGCCTCTTATACGATATTCCCAGTATTTTCTCCGACAGGGACCTAATTCCTGGGGACCTATTTGTTTGACAATGCGGGATGAGCCGTCCCTGTAAGAGTGGGTGAGTTTTCCAGTGAAGAGCCCTTTTCTGTAAGAACGGATGTCTTTTTCGTATCTCTTGGTTACGCTATCAATGAGTGTTTCGTACCTCTCAAGCCTTTGCCCCGTGTGGGTACGACCCAAAAAAGAGATGGTGGGAATGAAAAAGGGAAGATAGCCCTTCGTGTTGAGACGGTAGTTGAGCCCAATGGTGGGGGAATACCTGTAAGGGTCTTTATCCTGGTTTTTGGGGAAGCATTCTTTAATGATATTAAGACGAAACACAGCGTTGCTCTCCAGGCCGTGTCCGGTTGCGAGCCAGAAGGGGAGGAAATCCATCTTTTGAGGGGGGGGCTTTTCAAGGTATTCAGGCCATATGACCTTGCCGTAATCGTTCTCTGCGGACAGGGCCTGGCTAAGCCCCCACACGCAAGAGATTTCCCCGTCTGTGTCTAGCCTTTTGACGGCTTTGTCAAACCATTGTTCATCCAGGATGGCATCGGAGACGGCCAGGAGGACCACGTATTGGCCTCTGGCCATGGTAAAGCCCTTCCAGATGGCATCCAGTACGGTGTTCTCCCCCTCCTCCTTTTCTGAAACCCAGCGCAGATGGGGGTGCTCCTGTAAAATCTCGATGGTTTGATCTGTGGAACCGCCGTCGATGATAATATGCTCGTAATCGGTAAAAGACTGTTTCAATACCGATTCAATGGTATTTTTCAGGAACCTGCCGCTGTTCAAACAGAAAGTAACCACAGAGATTTTCGGATATTCAGGGGCCGGCAAAGGCGGGACCTCCACACCGATGTAGCTCCCTTGCCGGGAAAGGGGGCCTCCCCGGAGGGGCCAAGGTCTTTCAAGAAATCAAGATATCATCCGGATCCTGAGAGGTCAATGGTTCAAAGGGCATGGAAAAGGGGGGGGAATTGTGTTAGAGAAATAGGGTGTTTTTTATCCCGGGACCAGGGTCGGCGCTGGGGTCCACCAGGAAAGGCGGTACAAAGGCCGGGTTTATGGAAATGAGAGATCAAAACGCCTTGCGTTACCTGGAGCTTATGAAAAACGCCCTGTCATTCTCCCTTTGGGTGGAACCGGGTATTCCCATTGAAACCTTCAATTACAGGCGGTCCATCCTGAGCCGGTTTCTGGTAAAGGCCTTGTCCGCCGTTTTGGGCCGGGTCAACCTGGAGCTGGTCAGGCCTGTTGACTATGATGCCGAGCAAAGGCAAAAAGGCATGATATGGCCCATGCAGGCCGATACCATGATCGGCCTCAAACGCCTTGATAACATCCAGTTTTGCGTGGAAAAGGTCCTGGCGGACCACATAGAGGGGGATCTGATTGAAACGGGTGTATGGCGGGGCGGGGCCTGTATCTTCATGAGGGCCATATTGGCCGCCTATGAGGTCACGGACCGGCGGGTTTTCGTGGCCGATTCTTTTGAAGGCCTTCCAAGGCCCGACGAGAAGACCTATGCCCATGACAGAGGCGATAAGCACCACAGCGCTGATTTTCTGGCCGTGTCCGAGGAGGAGGTCAGAGCCCGGTTTGAGCGATACGGCCTCCTGGATGACCAGGTGGTTTTTCTGAAAGGATGGTTTAAGGATACATTGCCGCGGGCCCCCATAGAGAGATTGTCGGTGATGCGGTTGGACGGAGATATGTATCAATCAACCATAGAGTCCCTGACCTGTCTTTATCCCAAGCTGTCCCCAGGGGGTTTCTGCATTATTGATGACTATGCCCTGGAGGGGTGCAGGAAAGCGGTGGGCGACTACAGGGCCGACCACGGGATAACCAGCCCCCTTTGTGAGATCGACTGGACAGGTGTTTATTGGGAGAAGGGGAAATGACGGCCCCGGGGCTCAGGGGTGTGCAGGGAGATGACGGCCATGAGGGGAACAGGTCTCTATTGGAAAGGGCTCCTGAGAAGTGCATATTGTGCGGGTCAAGAGGTAGGGAACTCCTCATAGAGAAGGATTCCATGAAGGTCCACCGTTGCTCCAACTGTGGTCTGGGTTTTCTGGATCCCCGTCCTTCCCAGGAGGAGTTGGAAGATCTCTACCGCGAGGCCTATTTTTCCGAACGTTATGATGAGGGTGTGCCGCCCGGCAGCCCTGAGTATAAGAGGAGGCTCGGGGGGGAAGAGCACCGCATCAAATTTATCCGCAAAGAAAGGCCCTCGGGCCGTCTGCTTGATATCGGCTGTGGTTATGGATACTTTCTGGCCGCTTCCCGCAATCACGGGTATGAGGTCGAGGGTGTGGATGTCTCCCGATGGGCCGCCCGGTATGCCATCGAGGAACTGGGGCTCCCTGTGACCCTGGGACAGATCAAAGACATCGTCTTCCCCGGCGGTGGTTTTGATGTCATCACCATGTGGCATTTCCTGGAACACGCCCAGGATCCTCACCTGGTGCTGCGCCAGGCCAGGTCCTGGTTGAAACAAGACGGTATCCTGGTCATTGATGTCCCCAACTACGAGGGCACGGATGCCCGAAAAATGTGGAATCGGTGGGATGGGTGGTCTTTGCCTTACCATCTGTGGCATTTTACCGACCACGCCTTAAGGGAACTGCTTGCCCAGCATGGACTGGCCGTGGTACGGCGCAAGGATTATCATTCCGATTTCATCAAGGCCAGGCTCCGCCGCATCCTGTTGCTTCGCCCCTTTGCGCGTCTCATCGCCAAAATGTACTCCGGCACCAGCATTGCCGTAATTTCAAGGATCGCGGACACGAGAAGGGGCCGAGGATTTTGCTAAAGGCGTTATTATGAAAGCAGGAAGCTATCTGGACCGCTTGACCGAGAGCGGGGAATTCCGGTGGGAAAAGCTGGTCATCAGGGGCGTGGACAACACGCCCTTGACCAACCTGCTGGAAGCCATGGTGGAAGGGGAAGTCAGCCTTTTTCACGGAGAGGTCTCTTGTGGTGACGAATATGTTGAGATCTTTCACCATTTCATTGAACAGGCCATGGTGGAAAGACGCCCCGGGCCGGTGGCCCGTTTTGCTGACGGGGAATACGCTTTCTACAGGGAAAGCCTTCACTGTAACGGGCTCTACCGACAGGCGGAGTCGAAGGCCGCCATCAGGCGGGCCATGCCCTTTCACAGAAAGGCCCTCAAGACATTGAGCCGGAAGGGCAAGATTGCCGCTGTGATTTATCCTGGAAATATCCAGCGAAAGAAGAGACGATTTCCCTTTTTTCAAAAGCCAAAAGGCGATGACGGGGCCCTGAAATTCCTGGACTTTCTCTCCGGCAGCGGTATAGCCTTGACAGGAAATAACTTCCTGCCCTTTTTTGTGGTCTATGCCTATCTGACTTCCAAGCGGTTCAGCCGCCTCGTAGATGGAAGAAATATCTGTATCGTCAACTCGGAGTTTGATGGAGCCGCCTGCGGCCGGTGGTTTTCGAGGCACTCGAGCAATCCCCATATGGCTTTTTCACCCATACCGGACTCCTACATGGCGACCCAGTGGCCGGCTATAAGGGAGGAGGTATTGGCCTCCATCCCTCCTGAAACAGACATCTGCCTGGTGGGTGCAGGGGTGGGGGCCCTTCTCATATGCGTGGATGCGGCTGAACATCTTTCCATCCCGGCTATTGATGCAGGACATGTGTTGAACATGATGAACGGCATGGAAGCCAAGTCGGGTGGCCCCAGGCTCTACACCATCCACAAAGAGGTGCGGATAAGGGCGGATGAAACTTGAAGGAGAATAACCCGGTTGGGGCCGGGCATCCAAGGCGCATGGCCGATCCTTTCAAAAAATACAGAAGGCGCTTTAGGGCATGGAGAAACAGGGAGAGGCTGAAGCGGGAGGCGGCCTATTACCGCTCCCTTTTCCTCTCCAAGGGCCTTTCGGTCCCCCGGGAAAAAGCCATCAGAGAAAAAATAAGGGAGAGGTACCCGGGACGCGAGCCCAAGACAAAGGGGGAACTGCGCATCCTGGCGGTATATCACCATTATAATTGGGAGAATGAATCCCTGGGACCCGCCCTTGAAAAATTCGGGAACCTTTCCCTTTATGACTGGTTTGAAGCCTTTAATCACCAAGGCAAGGACTGGCCGAAGTTGAGGCCGAGAATGAATGAGGCCCTTCTGAATCAGGCGGCTGACTGGGCCGGAGAGGGGGGAGACGTCATTTTTACCTACCTCACCGGCGAAATCGTCACCCCAGAGACCATGGGGCGGCTCCGCGGACTGGGAATCCCCCTGGTCAATATCTCTCTCAACGACAAGGAGGGGTTTGTGGGAAAGCTCAAGAACGGCCGATCAATGGGCGTCAGGGATATCTGCCCCCACTTTGATCTCTGCTGGACCAGCACCAAGGATGCGGTGGAGAAGTATTGTGTTGAAGGAGCGATTCCTTTTTATTCGCCTGAAGGGGCCAACCCTGAAGTTCACCGGCCTTATGGGGAAGAGAAGACCGTGGATGTGTCTTTTGTTGGACAGTGTTACGGCAACCGCCCGGAAATTATTCGGGGGCTCAAAGATCGGGGGATTTCCGTGGTTACCTACGGCTACGGCTGGCCCAATGGTCCCCTTCCGACCCAGGAAATGGTCCGCATGTACTCACGAAGCAGGATAAATCTGGGTTTCGGCGGGGTTGCCGGACACAAGGACACCTATTGCCTGAAGGGAAGGGATTTTGAAATCCCCATGAGCGGGGGCCTTTATTTGACCGAGTACCAGCCCGAGCTGGAGAAATGCTATGTTTTGGGTGAGGAAGTGGTGGTTTACAGGGGATTCGAGGACCTTGTCAAAATAATACGGCACCTCCTGTCCCATCCTGAAGAAGCCGAGCGAATCAGGGAAAAGGGGGCCCGACGCGCCCGGAAGGACCATACCTGGGAGATGAGGTTTGAACAGATATTTAGAATTATGGGCCTGATTTGAGTGGACCAACAGGGAAGGGGTTATGGAACTAGAGAGCAGGGATAAAGACCAGGCTTCCCATTCGGCAAACTGGCTTATAAAACACGCGCGAAACCACTTCTCCCAGTTTGGGGAAGACGGAATCATAGAGAAAGTGCTCTCCTTGTTGCCGGATGTTTCAAAGTGGTGTGTCGAATTCGGGGCATGGGACGGGAAGTACTTGAGTAACACCCATTATCTCTTGTCTCAAAAGGGATGGTCCGGGGTCCTGATCGAGGCCGACCCCGACAAATTCATGGACCTGTGCCGGACCTATGAGCACAATAACCGGGCCCTGTGCATCCATGAAATGGTTTCCTTTGAAGGACGAAATACACTGGACCAAATTCTTTCCCAGACCCCCATCCCCGAGCATTTCGACCTCCTCTCCATTGACGTGGACGGCAATGATTACCACATCTGGAAATCCCTTGTCCGGTACAGGCCCAAGGTGGTCATCATTGAATTCAATAATTCCATCCCCAACAATGTGGCGTTTGTGCAAAAAGCGGATTTCAAGGTCAACCAGGGCAGTTCCCTCCTTTCCCTGTACAGGCTCGCAAAAAGCAAGGAGTATGAACTGGTGGCGGTAACGGATTTCACGGCATTTTTCGTAGATGCCCCCTACTTCCCCCTCTTTGGTATCAAGGACAACCGCCCCGAGGCCATAAATGACAACCGAAAATACATTACCCAGGTATTCCAGCTCTACGATGGAACGCTGGTCTGGACGGGCAATCTCAAACTGCTCTGGCACGGAAAAGAGATGGACCCTGAGCGGTTGCAGGTCCTGCCCAGGGCCTGCCGGGTGTTTCCGGGACTACGGTCTTCACGGTTAAGACGGCTGTGGTGCTCCTGCCGCAAGCGGCTGAGGATTTAGGGGCCTTATATGCTCCAGAGGCTCAAGGCCATATACCGGGCCTTCTTCAACAAGGGGGCCTATCGAAAGTGGGTCCGGGCGGGGAGGCCCGTTCCCACCCCGCATGCGGTGAAGGAGATGATCATAAGGGAGTTTGCCCTGAGCCATGGGATACGCGTATTCATTGAAACGGGAACCTATCTGGGGGATATGGTGGCCGCCGCGAGGGGCCTCTTTCACACCATCTACTCGGTGGAACTCAGCGAGGAGCTTTACGAAAAGGCCAGAGAGCGGTTTGCCAGGGACCCCCGTATTCATCTTCTCCGGGGGGACAGTTCAAAGGTCCTGGGGCGGATCCTGCATGAAATCCGGGAGCCTTGTCTTTTCTGGCTCGACAGTCACTTCTCGGAAGGGGCTACGGCCAGGGGTGAAAAGGAAACACCCATCACCGAGGAACTGGACCAGATCCTGTCTCATCCCCGAGAAGACCACCTGATCCTCATCGATGACGCGCGGCTTTTCACGGGTGAGAGGGATTACCCGGCCCTGGCGGAATTAGAAAGGCGGTTGCTGGCCAGGTACCGGGGGCATGTCTTTGAAGTCAAGGACGACATCATTCGATGTTATAAAAGACCCTAAGGCGTTTTTTCGCCCCCTGATTCTTTCATGAGCTTTGAGGCCAGGTCGAGGGCGTTACGGGCCTTCTCATGGCCCGGGTTGATGCGTAAGGCCTCGGCAAAATGCTCCACCGCTTCCTGAAGCCTGCCGCTGCGGGCCAGTAAAATCCCTGCGCTGTATTGACCGTCCGCATAATCTGGCTTGATCCGTAAGGCCTCCAATACATGATTCACGGCCTGATCAAGTTTACCGGTTCCGGCCAGAAGAATGCCCAGGTTGTAATGGGCCTCAGCATAGTCCGGGTTGATCCGCACGGCCTCAGAGAAATGATGGATGGCCTCTTGGGGCTTCCCTGTCTTTATTAAGAGGTTCCCCAGATTGTAATGGGCCTCGGCATAGTCCGGGTTGACGCGGAGGGCCTCGAAGAAATGACTGCGGGCCTCCGCCGTCTGGCCTTTTTTCATTAAGACCCCGGCCAGGCTGTTGTGGGCTTGATGGTGGCCCGGCTCGATGCGTAAAACCTGAGAGAATTGGCTGATGGCCTCATCGAGCCTCCCTTGTTCCGAGAAAAGCTTCCCGAGCTTGTAATGGACGCCTGCCGCATCAGGCGCGATCCTTGCCGCCTCGGTGTATTCCTGGATGGCTTCCCGGATTTTGCCCTGTTGAGAGAGAAGGTCCCCCAGGTTACAGCGGGCCTCCAGGAGATCCGGGTCAATGCGAAGGGCTTCCATGAAATGCTTGAGGGCCTCAACCATGTTGCCCTTGAGCATGAGCACGCTGCCCAGATTATTATGGGCCTCTGCATACAGGGGCTTGATCCGCAAGGCCTCCAAATAATGGGCTGCGGCCTCATTGAGGTCTCCGGCACGGGCCAGGGCCTCTCCCAGGTTGTAGTGGGCTTCGGCAAGGTCCGAATTGATTCGCAGGGCCTGGGCATAGCGTCTTATGGCCGCCTTCAGGTTTCCCTGGTGCAGAAGAGCTGTCCCCAGATTAGTATAGGCATCGGCGAAATCGGGGTTGAGTGCAATGGCCCGGCGAAAATGGGGGATTGCTTCACCGTCCTTTCCCTGCTGCATGAGGGCCAGGCCAAGGGTGTTGTGCCCATCGGCGAAATCAGGCTTGATCCGCAAGGCCTCCAAATAATGGGCTATGGCCTCTTCCACCCGCCCCTCTTCCACCCGCCCGAGACCCAGATTATGTTCGGCGAGCCAGTTTTGGGGTGTGACGGCGACGGCATGACTGAAAAGGGTGACACTGTTTTTCCAGTGACTGACCTGGCGGGCCGCACAAATACCTAAGCCCACCAGAAACACCAGGGCGGAGGC
>Ga0180432_10003514_pt1 | contig 22233 bp, 19 predicted proteins | sample SS_ome_10_FD_132414 | JGI IMG/M metagenome (GOLD analysis project Ga0180432, IMG submission 132414) | Hypersaline lake sediment archaeal communities from the Salton Sea, California, USA - SS_1_MS_2 metaG | ecosystem: Environmental > Aquatic > Non-marine Saline and Alkaline > Hypersaline >...
ATTCCGTCGGCGCTCTTGCTTCGTTTGGGGCGCCCCAGATGGATCGTCTTTGCTTCATCAACCCCGCCCCCTCCGCTTGCCCTGCCGCTCCCTTTATATCCGCGTGTTCTGCTTCGAACACCCCTTTCTCTTCTCCGAAGCCGGGCATCCCTGCTGGGTCGTCGGCGAGGTGGTGGCGGGCGCGGGGATCGAAATCGTCTCTCGCAAATTCTGCTGATTTGAGTATAATACCTATACGTGCGAACCATGCCAGCAAGATGCTGGCGGTTCATTGGCTGTGTCAGTAAGGTGCTGGCGGTCTGTTGATTGTGCGTTCGTGGTATGCTTGTCTGCATGCTACAGGTGGCACCCTGGATCTGGGGCGTTCGGCCCACACCGGCGCGTATGGAAACGCGCCCTACAGAGAGGGGCAGGGCGGGCGCATAGCAGGAGAGACGACGAAATGGAGTGGACATTGATCATGCGTCCGTTGCAGTATACGCCGTTCGTGTTCCCGTTGCTCATATCGGCGGCACTCTCGGCCTGGTTGGCCTTGTACTGCTGGAAGCATCGCCCGACTGATGGGGCCATCCCGTTGGCGACGCTTATGTTGGGCGTGGCCGTATGGTCGGTCGGGGAGGCAGGGCGGCTGGTGAGCACAGTACCATCGGCCAGTTTCATCTGGACCAGGGTGCGGTATCTGGGCATCGTGCTGGTGCCTGGTGCATGGTTGGCCTTTGCGCTCGAGTACACCGGTCAAGCGAAGTGGCTGACGGCTCGAAACATCGCGCTGATGGCCGTCGAGCCGGCGGCCATACTCGTGCTGGTGTGGACGAACCAGTTCCACCACCTGATCTGGGGCCCTATGGGCATGGAATCCTATGGCTCGCTCTCGGTTTGGCGTGCATCCCACGGCGGACTATTCTGGGTTCACGCGGCGTACTCCTATCTGTTGTTGCTGATTGGCACGTTCTTGCTCACGCGCGCCCTCATCCATTCACCACGCCTCTACTCCGCCCAAGCCGGCATTCTGGTGCTGGGCGCCATCCTGTCGGTCGTGGCGAATGCGTTGTCACTTGTGGGCCTGAATCCCCTGCCGCTCGATCCGACGCCTCTCGCCTTTGCCCTGGGCGGCCTGGCCCTGGTGTGGGACGTGCTGCGCTTCCGGCTTTTTGACATCGTCCCGGTGGCGCGAAGCACAGTGGTGGAGAGCATGGGCGATGGCATGCTCGTGCTGGACCCGGAAAACCGCGTGGTGGACATCAATCCAGCGGCGCGTGACATCATCGGCCACCCAACGTCAGAGATAGTCGGACAGCCGATCGACCGGGTACTGGCCAATAGGCCCGATCTGATCGAGCACCTCCGAGACGGCGAAGGGCGGCACGCCGAGATCACCGTGGGAGAGGGCGGGTCGCGGCGCGACTACGATGTGCTCATCTCCCCCCTCCAAGATCGACGGGGCCGCATCGGTGGCCGATTGGTCGTCTTGCACGACATCTCGGGGATCATGAAGGCCGAAGCGGATTTGATCTCTCAGAAGCAGTGGTTCGAGAGCCTGGTTGCTATGGCTCGGGCCACATCCAAGCTCCCCTCCCTGGAGGCCACCCTGCAGAGCGCGGTCAACATGGCCGCCACGCTTACGGGGGCCGAACACGGCAGCATGTTCCTGTTGGACGGTACTGGATCTGTGACACACAGTGTCCTGGCGCGGGGCGAGGCGAATGATGAACAGCGGGACGCGATCGTGCAAGACGTGATGGGTGAGGGGCTGGCCGGCTGGGTCGTCCAGCACCGCCAGCCTGCCTTGATCTTCGACACGGAACACGACGATCGCTGGATAGCCGTGGACGGCACGCCAGAGGCCGGCTCCGCGATGGCTATCCCGATCGTCAGCGGGTCGGCGGTCTTGGGTGTCCTCACGCTCACACACCCGAAAGCCAATCGTTTCACCACCGATCACGCCTATCTGATACAAGCCGCTGCCGACCAAATGACGCTAGCCCTGCGCAACGCGCAGATGTACGACGAGCAGCGGCGGTTGGCTGACCGCCAGACCACCCTCTACGAAGCCCTGCGCACGGTCGGTGAGCACCTCGACCGGGAGAGCATCGCGCGGGCAGCCGTAGACGTCGTCGCCCGGCTGACCCATTGGTCCGGAGTTGCCATTCTCCTGCCTGATGACTCGCTCACTCGTCTGACCGTCCAGGCGGGGGCTGGCGCGCTATCCGCTTCCGAGGGCCGGCACGTGCCCTTGGAACAGGGCGTCGCTGGACAGGCGTTTCGGACGGTTCAGGTACAACATGTGTCGGACGTGAATGCCAACCTGGACTACGTCTACGACAATCCGATGCTCTGCACTGAACTGGCCGTCCCCTTGCGACGCGGTGAACGGGTACTGGGCGTGCTCGACGCAGCCAGTGACTGTCCGGGCACCTTCAACGACGAGGAGATCCGCCTGGCTAGATCCCTGGGTGAAGCCATTGCGCTGGCGCTGGACAACGCCCGGCTGTATGACGAGATACGCCGCTATGCGGCCGACCTGAGTGCACTGTACAGTGTCGCACGGTCCATCAGCCGGTCATTGGTGCTGGAGGACGTGCTCTCAGAGACCCTGGACTCGGCGCTGGCCTCGCTCCGCTTCGACGCCGGCATCGTCGGCCTGACGCAACTACCCAACGGCCGCTTGTATCTGGCGGCTGAGCGAGGTCTGCCGCCATCCGTTTCAGAGCGACTGCGGCAGGAAGGTCTGGGAGGAACGCTGTGCACCTACGTGTATGAGCAGGGTGAGGCCGTAGCAGTGGGCGATGTCGAACAGCAGTCGCCCGCAGTGGCCAACCTAGAGCGTGATTTGCCATGGGCCGTCAGCGAGATGAGAGACTTGAACATGCGCGCATACTCGGGCATTCCCTTGCAACACCAGGAGCGCTTGCTGGGTACCCTGAGCCTGTTCGCGCGCGACCCCATCGTTCTCTCAGCCGAGAATCAGGAACTGCAGATGGCTATCGGCCAACAGATCGCCACGGCAGTGACCAATGCTCGCCTGTTCCAGGCCATCGCCGATGAGCGCAGTCGCCTGCAGGCGCTGATTGAGTCCAGTCGCGACGGGATCATCCTCATGGGGATGGATCAGCGTATCCTAGTTGTCAATGCGCCCGCGCTTCTGTTCCTAGACCTGATCGGCCAGCCCGAGGACTGGGTGAATCGGCCCATACAAGACGTGTTGACCGTTCTGAGGCATTATTCTCCCGATGCAGTACGGGCTATTCGGGATGGCATACGCCTGGTGCGCACGGGTGACGAATCCCCTGCGGAGGACGAGTGCGATGTGCCACCGCGCACGATTCGCTTCTTGAACCTGCCCGTGACGGCCAACACGGCGCTACTGGGCCGGTTAATGGTACTGCGCGACGTCACCGAAGAGCGCATGCTGGAACGGATGCGGGAGGACTTGATTCACGCGATGGTCCACGACCTGCGCAATCCGCTCACCGTGATCTCAGGCGCTCTGGCGTTCCTGGAGGAGGATGTCGTTGACGTGCTCGCGCCAAGTCACCTCGAGCTTTGGGAGATCGCGCAGAAGAGCACGAGGAGCATGTTGGACCTGGTCAAGGCGATTTTGGAGATCAGCCGGTTGGAGAGCCGACAGATCCCCTTGGAGCACACGCTGGTATCGCTGTCGGGTCTGGTCAACACTATCTTCGGGGCGCAATCGCCGCTGGTCGCCGAGAAGGGCCTGAAACTGGAGAGCGACGTGCCCTCCGCGCTCCCCCCGGCCTGGGCCGACGAAGCGCTCCTTGGACGCGTGTTTCAGAACCTGATCGGCAACGCCATCAAGTTCACCCCGCCCGAAGGGGTGATTCGGGTGTCGGCCGAGGTCTCCCCATCGGAACGGCTCCGGCTTCTCGTCCGCATCAGCGATACTGGCTCGGGCATCCCGCCCGACCTCCAGGAACGGCTGTTCCAGAAGTTTGTCACCGGACGGCGTGAAGGCCACGGGAGCGGGCTAGGTTTGGCCTTCTGCAAGATGGCCCTGGAGGCCCATGGCGAGCGCATCTGGGTGGAAAGCACTGGGGAGAACGGTACGACGTTCGCCTTTACCCTACCGCTGCCCCCAGTGCTAGAGTCGTAGTTCCCCAATCGTATCGTCAAGGTTGCTCGCGCTGCTTTCCCATATGGATCAGACGATTCTCACAGTACTAGCAATCCTGGGAGTGGCTGTCGTCCTGATGGCGACAGACCTGTTGCGCGCCGACCTAGTGGCGCTGCTCCTGACGGTCACCCTGGCACTCACGGGCATCATCACCCCCCAGGATGCGTTTTCCGGCTTCTCGCGCGCCGCCGTCGTCACAACCCTCGCCATCTTCATCCTGACCCACGGTCTGTACCGGACAGGCGTCACGCGCCGGGTCGGGTTGGCTCTCCAGCGACTGGCCGGCGAGAGCCAGAACAGACTGCTTCTGCTCACCATGGTCGGGGGGGCAGTGCTCTCGCTCTTCATGCAGAATATCGCCGCGGAGGCGGTGTTGTTGCCGGCACTCATGGACGTTGCCCGGCGCACCAAGACCAGTCCCTCCAAACTGCTGATGCCGCTGGCGTTCAGCGTCAGTCTGGGGGGCACGGCGACGCTCCTGGCGACGGCCAATATCCTCGTCAGCGCAACACTCGGGGACCTGGGCCTGGCTCCATTCAGCCTGCTCGACTTCGCGCCGGTGGGTCTGCCGCTGGTCGCCGTGGGCACGGCGTACATGCTCCTGCTGGGCCGGCGCACGCTGCCCGACGTCAACCCAGCCGAGAAATACGGCCGTGTCCAGCGCGTGCGCAAGAAGCTACGCGAGACGTATGCCCTGGATGAGCGTCTGAGCGAAGTGTATATCCCCGGCAAGTCGTCGCTGGCGGGGAAGTCCATCGCTGCCACTCAGATTGGCGAGAAGCTTGGCCTGAGTGTCCTGGCGGTGTGCCGCAATGGGGAGCCCGAGTGTATAGCGCCGGGGCCGGACCAGATCCTGAAGGCAGAGGATACGCTGCTGGTGGCCGGGCGCTCCGAGCGGGTGCAGCACCTGGGTGATATGGGATTCGAGGTCCATGAGGCCATCACCTGGAACAACCGTCTCTCCACAGGGCAAGTGATCCTGTTGGAGGTCATCCTCGCGCCGCGAAGCAGCGCCGAGGGCCGCACCCTCAAGGAACTACACTTTCGCGAGAAGTACGGTTTGCACGTGATCGCGCTCTGGCGAGGCGGACGCCCCTACCGGACCGACGTAGGCGATATGCAGCTCCGCTTCGGCGACGCGCTGCTCGTGCATGGGCCGCGCACTGGTGTCTCCATGTTGCGCACCGACCCGGACTTCCTGGTGCTGGCGGAACCGGAGGTCGCACCGCGTACACGAAAAGAATGGACGGCCGGCATCATCATGGTGCTCACACTGATCGCGGTAGCGATGAATCTGTTGCCCATTGCTGTGGCCATGACGATGGGCGTGTTGGCCATGGTCCTCACCGGATGCCTGACGATGGACGAGGCGTACCGCTCCGTGGAGTGGCGGGCGATTTTCCTCATCGCGGGCATGCTGCCGGCGGGCATCGCGCTGAGCACGAGCGGCACTGCAGAATGGCTGGGCCAACTCCTGGTCACGACGGTGGGAGACCGCGGGCCGCTACTGCTGGCTGGCGGTATACTTCTCCTGACGACGCTGCTGACCCAGGTGATGAGTGCGCAGGTCTCGGCGGTGGTACTGACCCCCATCGCTGTCGCGGCGGCCCGGCAGATCGGGGCCGACCCACGCGCGATGGCCATGGTCGTGGCCATGGGGTGCGGTATGGTGTTCATGACGCCGACGAGCCACCCGGTGAACGTCCTCGTGATGGGGCCGGGCGGCTACCGCTTCCGGCACTTCACGCAGGTCGGTCTGCCCCTGACACTGATCCTGTTTGCCACCGTGCTCGTCGTGCTGCCGCTGGCCTGGCCTCTGCAGTAGCCGCCTGTGAAACCAGGTTTTTTCTGGAAAACCTGGTTTCCTCCCAGTCTGCGGTGCTCCTAGCTCTCAACGGCCTCGCTCTGCGCCTCCCCATCCTCCACTTGGATGCCCTCGTTCCCAAGCACGGCCTTGAGGGCTGCGACCGCTACCTCAAGCATCCGGTCGTCTGGCTCACGCGTGGTCAGGCGCTGGAGCATCAGGTTCGGCGCGATCAGAACCCGCATCCAGGGTTTCCCGGCGAAGCGCGCTGTCAGCCGGATGAATTCGTACGAGATGCCCACGACCACCGGGAGCAGCAAGAGCCGGCTGAGCAAGCGCCAGATCAGCGTTGGCGGTCGAAAGGGGGCGAAAACCAGAACTGACAGCACGACCACCGTCAGGAGAAAGGCGGTGCCACAGCGGGCGTGAGCCGTCGGGAACGGACGCACCCCGTCCACGGTCAGCCTCGCGCCGGCCTCGTAGGCGTTGACAGTCTTGTGCTCCGCGCCGTGATAGGCGAAGACGCGCTTGATGTCGGGCATGTAGCCGATCGCCCAGATGTAGCCCACAACCATGATGAGCCGCACGATCCCTTCCAGCAGGCTGCCAAGCCACTCCGAGGCGATGTAGGGAGCGACCAGTCCCACCAGGAAGGAGGGCAACAGCATGAAGAGCCCCACTCCCAAACCAAGCCCGAGAATCACGGTGCCCCAACTTGCCGGCCCCGAGAGGGAAACCTCCTCGCCCGCCGCTACGTCGGCTGACATCATGAGGGCCTTGGTCCCCAGGACAAGGGCATCCCACAGCATCACGAGTCCACGCAGGAAGGGAATGCGGCCCAGTGGGCCACGGTAGAGCGCTTCGTTGAGCGGTTCCGTCTCCAGGACGATGTGGCCGTCTGGGTGGCGCAACGCGACCGCCATGGTGCGCGATCCGCGCATCATCACGCCTTCGATGACGGCCTGCCCACCGTAGTTGAACGGTTTACCCACTGATTGCCTCCTAGGACCGAGATATGGCGGGGATTGTACACCGGCCCGGCTGCCCTGTCAATGGAAACGTGTTCCCTGACAGGAGCACGTGTTTTAGACCTTTAGGGTTTGCGTGCAGCGTATCAAAGCCCCCCGAAATGGCTTCAGCGCGAGCAAAATGACGTGCCGCAGCGTGTCAATCAAAACCCTAAAGGTCTCAGGCGCTAAAATCCTTGCTCCTGCGTTCCCTGATTCCTGTGGAGGGATAGCGCAGCGACCTAGTTGCCGCCCCGGCACAAGCACAAGGGCCGGGTTCAACCCGGCCCCTTGCATCCCTCTGCGCTCGCCAGTATGACCTACCAGCCCTCCAGGTACTTGGCCCACGTGCCGTTGCCCCCTGTGTAGCGCCCGTAGAGATACTGCGCTGTGGGGCGTGGCTCAACGGGTTGATGCAGCAGCTTCATCCTGGCATCGGCCAACGTGCGCCCGCCCTTGCGCCGATTGCAATACGGGCAGGCGGCCACCAGGTTCTCCCACGAGTGAGGACCGCCTCGAAATCGCGGGATCACGTGGTCCAACGTCAGATGATTGGTCACCTTGCCACAGTACTGGCAGCGGTAGCCGTCCCGGCGCAGGATCTCCCGCTTGCACAGCCGCACCCGCGGCCGCGGCCGGTACACCATGTAGACCAGGCGGATGACCGACGGGCGCTCGTAGGCGCGGGAGACGGTATGGATGAAACCCCGGCCATTCTCCAGCACCCTGGCCTTACCTGCCAGGATCAACCCCATGGCCCGTTTCGTGGTGCACACGTTAATCGGTTCGTAATTGCCGTTGAGTACCAGGACTGGCTCGTTCATCACCTTTCTTGTTGGTCGCCAGATTTGTCACACAGCCGTGGCTCATAGGGTGCGGGGTCTTCGGCCACCGTTGTTGCGGACAACGCATTGGCTGGTTGCACCGGATTCTCAATCACTTCTCGGGCATCCATAGGGCTATCCGGCTTCTCGCCGTCCAGATACCACCACCAATACTCCTCTGGCTCATCTCGCCTGACGTGCCGGTACAACCCCAATTCGTGCACCAGATAGGAAGTATGACTGCGCAACTCTGCGTCCAGCTCCTCAATCTCGGTCAACACGGCGGAATCTACGTTCTCTTGCCCCAACTGCCCCAATGCCCACGCTATCCCATCGCGGGCAGAAAGGTAGTTCACGAACTCCATTAAGTCCCAGAAGCGCAGCTTTCCTACTAGGTCACGGTAGAAGCTCAAGCACGTTGTAAGCTCCTCTTCTGGCTCTCGGTGAGTTGGTTCGTAGGTATGCATCTCACCACCTTACGCGGACAAACAGACGCCTTTGCTTCCCCCAACGTTCGCAGTAGTGCTTCCCGCGAAGAGGATACATGCAGTGCAGGATCTCTGCTGCACACGGATCATAGACCACCAATACATTCTTCAGGATCTGCTTCGAGAACGGCAATTTGCGGGCGTAGAACCCCCAGACTGCCCGACTACCGTACCCATAGACGCACAACTCCACGAACTGATACTGCGCAACTGCCACGGGCAACCTGGCGAACTCGTCCGACCGCAGCGGGCGTCGCATGCACCCAGTTTTGGCCCAATCTCCAAGATGAGCCCTGACTTCGTGCTCCCAGTGGTTCCATCGTTCTGCTTCCGCTGCCTCCAGCAGCGCAGCGATCATCTCCTCAGCCGTAGGGTGCAGTGTTGTCATCGGATCGCTCAATGGATGGCTCAACGGCCAGTATAGCACACCTGGCTTGAGCCGTCAAAAGTCGTTGGCCTTCCATAGCTGTGCCAGCCGCCGGTACTTCACTGCCTCGTAGTAGGCCATCAACAAGCTCAGACGCAGGCCGTGCAGCCCGTCCCGCACACCCCGCAGCGTTCCAAAGCGCCACCAGAACTGGCGCATGGCTTGAGAATACGGCGTGTAGAAACGAGGACGTATCCCCTGCTCGAAGAGTATGCCGGCATCAATGCGCGTGTACTTGTCTTGCCGCGCGATGAAGTCAGGCAGGTCGTCGTAGTTGTAGTGGATGAGCGGGTTTTCCAGGCATCCCACCGGGCCGTCGGCCACGGCCACCTCGTGCACAGGCCGTTCCCAGCGAACGTGTCCTTGCAGGAGCAGGCGCGACTGGTAATCGGGGTACCAGCCGGCTCCCAGGGTGAGCCGACCAAAGATGTAGTTGTGACGCGGCACCCGCCAGAGGACCTCCTCCCGGTCACCGGCCGCTACCGACCGTATCTCCGCCGCCAGATCCGGCGTGGCCCGCTCGTCGGCGTCCACGAACAGTATCCACTCTGCCTCCACGTGGTCCATCGCGGCGTTGTGGAACTGGGCGAAGTTCTCGAAGGGATGCTGGATCACGTCCGCCCCGGCCTGCCGGGCCAGATCCAACGTCCGGTCGGTGCTGAAGCAATCGAACACCACGCGGCGATCGGCCCATGCCAGGCTCTCCAGGCAGTCCAGGATGTTGTGCACCTCGTTCAGCGTGGGGACAATGGCGGTCACGTGCATCACACGTCCTCCCAGATCTGGATGACGCGCTGGCATGCCGCGACCATCTCAGGGGAAGCTCCCCGCGCGCGGCGTTTCATTCCGGCCTGGACCAGCATCCTGGACAGCCGTCGCGTGAGCGGTCCGTGGTGGCGCGCATACAGCCGCGCCCGGCTCGTCCACAGGTTCACGAAGGAGGGCACGCGCACCTGAGCGCTGGACCGGCCGGCGTAGTGAATCACACGCGCAGCCGGTACGCAGTAGGCCCGCCAACCCGCCTTGCGCATACGCCAACACCAGTCTATCTCTTCGCAGTACATCCAGAACATCTCGTCCAGCAAACCCACGTCGGCGATGGCCTTCGCCCGCACCATCATGGATGCGCCCAGCGGATGGTCTACCACGAAAGGGGCATCTCCCTGATACAGGCGGCGCGCGTAACGGCCATTGATGGGGGTGTCGTAGAGGCGGGGGGGCAGAGGAAACTGCTCGAAGATCAGTTGGACCACACCCGGGAAACGGAAGGCGCTTTGCTGGAGCGCCCCGTCTGGATAGAGGAGCTTTGCCCCTGCCACGCCTGCCTGCGGCGCGGCTTCCAGGGCTGCGATGAGTGCACGCGTCGCGCCGGGCAGCACCTCCGTGTCGGGATTCAGCAGCCAGATGAAGCGGGGGGCCTGGACTTCGAGGCGCTGGATTTCGCGCAGGGCGTGATTGTTGCCCCGCACGAAACCCAGGTTCTCGTCGCTGGCGAAGAGATGGACAGATGGGAACGCCTCGGCCACCATCGTTGGCGTGCCATCGGCGGAGCCGTTGTCCACCACCCAGACCTGGGCCTCCAGGTCCGATTGCTCCAGGTCAGTGAAGAGGGACCGCAGGCAGCCAGCCAGCAGGTCCCTCACGTTCCAACTGACGATGACGATGGCCAGGTCGGGCATACGTATCTACACGAAACGCTGCCGGATCTCGGCGCTGACGTAGTCCAGGATCGCCACCGTGATGGCGATGAACCAGACCGCAATACCCGCCGATCGGTAGTCCAGCAAGCGGATGTACTGGGTCAGCAGGAAGCCAATGCCGCCGCCGCCCACCAGGCCGATGATCGTGGACATGCGGACGTTGATGTCCCAGCGGTAGATCGAGAACGAGACGAAGGGCGGGATCATCTGCGGCACCACCGCGTACATAATCGTCTGCAGACGGGTCGCACCGGTGGCCTGGATGGCCTCAATCGGACCGGGGTCAATGCTCTCGATGGCCTCGGAGTAGAGCTTGCCCAGCGCAGCGATGGAGTGGACGAACAGGGCGATGACGCCGGCGAAAGGCCCCAACCCCACCACGGTCACGGCCAGAATCGCCCAGATCATGGGCTCAATGGAGCGGATGATGTTCAGAATGGTGCGCGTGACGAGATAGACCGCCATCGTGAACGGAGAGCCGGACATCAGGTTCCGGGCGGCCAGGAAACTGACCGGGATAGCGAACACGATGCCGAAGACCGTCGCCATCATGCCCAAGACGATGGTCTCCACCATCTTCTCGATGTTGTGCACCAGGACGTCGCTGGGCTGCAGATTCCCAACCTCTGAGATCTGGCGCGCCTCCACGCGATGGATCTGGCGACCGGCGGAACTGGGGGGAATGAGCCGATAGGGCATCGTGATCTCTAGTCCGAAAGCCCCCTGCTCATCGGTCTGGAGCGTCAGGTATTCCCCCTCCTTTCGGATTCGGAATTCGTTGCCGATGGGGTCTGCCCACCAGATCTGTGTCTCGGTGTTGGGGGCAAAGCCGCGGCCCACGAGCGTAAGCGGGGTGCCCAGTACCTCCTCGAGGTTCTCATCCTGCGTCGCCAGGTCCCCACAGGTCGGATCGGCTACCAGGTAGGGCTCGCCGGGTACTTCTTCCGGCACTGGCGGAGGGGGGGCATCGTCACAGGGCGAGAGGATATCGGCACCGGCACTGACTACCTGGGTGTCTCGCACAAACGCCGCCTCCCAGGGCCACAAGACCCGGCCAAGCGGTCCCTTGGCGTCGGACAGCTCCGTCACGAACTTGTATATGTCAATCCCGCTGATCTGCCAACCCAGGTTGAGGAACAGCAAGACGACGAGAGCTAACACGCCCAGGCCGCCCCGTCGCTGGGGCTGAGCTTGCTGATAGGCGTCCCAGGCAATCCACAGCCACAGGGCCACGATACCCACCAGCGTCGGGACGACGAAAAACGGCCGCCTGTCGAGTGCTTTGATGAGCTTCTCCACGGGGCCCGTCACACGGGTCCCCAGGAGGTTGACACGCCAGGCAAAGAGGCCGATGATCGTTGCCATGGAACCGAGCAGAATCAATCCCCGCTGCAACTGCCGGGCCAACGCCTGGCCCAGGCCCGGGATAATGAGCGAGGCGACGCCAGCTACAGGCGGAGAAACCAGGCTGGTGAGGGTTTCTTTTTGAGTCGTCCGTGTCGCCATTATGCTATCCCCCCTTCGTGTGGTCCCACGCTCACACGCTCTGCCTCCTGGCCATAGATCTCCTTAAATTCCTCATCGGTCATGGCGCGGATTTCTTCCTGTGTGCCCCGGTAAACGATCTGCCCGTCCCGCAGGCCGATCACGCGCGTCGCGTAGCGCTGCACCAGATCCAGGTAGTGCAGGCTGCACAGCACCGTGATCGCCTCGTCCTGATTCAGTCGTTCCAGGTAGCCCAGGATAGAGTGAGCCAGCACGGGGTCCAGGCTGGCCACCGGCTCGTCGGCCAGGATCATGCGCGGTTGCTGCATCAACGCGCGGGCGATGCCCACCCGCTGCTGCTGACCGCCGCTCAACTCGTCCGCACGCTTGTTAGCCTGATCGGCGATGCCCACCCGCTCCAATGCCCGCAGCGCCATCTCGCGATCCTCGGCCGGAAAGCTGTGCAGGAGACTGGACCACGGGTTCACGTACCCCAGGCGACCGGAGAGGACGTTGGTCAGGACGTTGGAGCGCTTGACCAGGTTGAAATGCTGAAAGATCATGCCAATCTGGCGGCGAAACTCGCGCAACTGGGGTGGTTCAGCCGCCGTGACATCCACGCCGTCCCAGAGGATGTGCCCTTCCGTCGGCTCAATCAGGCGGTTGATACAGCGTAGGAGAGTGGACTTGCCGGAGCCGCTCAGGCCGATGATGACCAGAAACTCGCCGTCCGGCACATCGAAACTGACGTCCCGCAGAGCGACGGTCCCATCAGCATAGACTTTGGTCAGGTTCTTAACTTCAAGCATCCTTCCTCCCGTTGATGCACCCGCTGACGCGAGGGGGGACTCCGTGTCCCCCCTCGCATAGGTCTCTCACGTTGTCGAACGGCAGTCGACTAGTCCCCCATCAGGTCCTCGGCCTTGATGCCAGCGGCCTGGAGAATCTGGCGGAAGGGATCGTAGGCGCTGTCGTCCGCCGCAATCAGCTCTTGCCAACTGTAGGCGACGTCCAGCGCCTCCACGCCTTCTTCCGTGGCCGCGATGGCGAGAAGCCCATCGATGATCTGATCGCGTACCTCTTGCGACACGGACGGTTGGAACTGGACGCCGTCGTTGGGGATGTCCGGCTCGACAGCGATGACCACGGTCTGGTCCATCACGTCCGGGTAGTCCTCCTCAATGGTTGTCCGGGCATCCACGTAGGTGGCGCCGGCGTCGCAGTCGCCGTTGTAGACGGCAGCGGCGACGGCATCGTGGCTGCCGGCATCCACGACCTCGGCCAGGCCCGTATCCGGGTCAACCCCGGCACCACGCAGCATGATCGAGGGGATCACCCAGCCACTGGTGGAAAGCGGGTCCGGGCGGCAGAAGGTCTTGCCGGCCAGTTGGGAAAGGTCCGTGATCCCGCTATCCTTATGGACGAGGATCTGGCCATTGTAGGTAGGGCTGCCGTAACGCACAGACAGCAAAGCAGCCTCTGCACAGCCGCGATCGGCGGCCATGACGTAGGCGAAGGTCGCCAGCGACGCCACGTGCGCCTCGGGCGGGTCGGCACACATCGCCTCGATCGCGCCGGCGTACTCCGTGGCAACACGGATATCGAAGAACAGGCCCGTCTCTTCCTCAAGCATCTGGGCCACCGTCTCGGCACCTGCCGTCACGCGCTCTGTCTCACCGGAGGGCACGAACACCCAGACGATGGGGTTCTTCTCTGTGCCCAGTTTCCCCGGCCCACAGGAAGCCAGCAAGGCGACGGCCAACAAACCCACAAGCAACACGACTGCTATACGTTTCACGCTCACTCTTTTTCCTCCTTCGCTACATGTCTTCGGCTTCATCACGTTTGGCGGATAACTGAAGATCTGACAGACACCAGGCTACACAGATAGGCTTCGCGCTCATCACCTCCTTGTGTTCGGGCGCAGCACCGCTGGTGGAGTGGTGACGGTGTAAGCTGATGGTTTGCGGACCGGTAGATTGGCAAAGTGCCAGAACGAGGGCCGCAGGCGCTCCAGGGTAGGATGTTGTGCCCTCAAAATACTTACCTTCTAGGATATATCAATTTCTGAAAAAGGCAAGCCAGACGCAGCGGGATGGCACGCGCCTGCTGTGTGCCGCCCGCGCGCATGCCCCTGGTGGCGTGAAATGGCGTTTCTGGTATCATGGATGGGCACAGGCGCTATACAGATCACGCTACGCGAGAATAGGAGATGACATGGTCTACCTAACACACCTGCAGTGCTCGCTCTGCGGCAGAGCGTACGAATCAGATCGACTGCAGAGAACGTGCTCCGAGTGCGCCCGTCCCCTGCTGGCCCGATATGACCTGGCGGCGGCCGGGGGACTGGGCCGGGACGCACTCATCACGGACGAACCCACGATGTGGCGCTACCGGGCGCTGCTCCCGGTTCAGGATGAGAAGTCCGCGGTCAACCTGGGTGAGGGGTTCACCCCGCTGTTGCACGCGGCACGCCTGGGCGACGAGCTGGGATTGTCTCACCTGTACATCAAGGACGAGAGCCTGAACCCCACCGGCTCCTTCAAGGCGCGCGGCTTGGCGGTCGCCATATCCCGCGCCCGGGAACTGGGTGCCACGGAGGTCGTCATCCCATCGGCCGGTAACGCAGCCGGGGCTATGTCGGCCTACGCCGCCAGGGCGGGCCTGGGCGCGCACGTCTTCATGCCCAGCGACGTCCCGCTGCCCTTCCGCCTGGAGTGCCAGGCCCTGGGTGCCGAGGTCACGTTGGTGGACGGCTTGATCACCGACTGCGGGCGGGAGGCGCGCCAGGGCGCGGAGCAGCACGGCTGGTTCGACGTCTCCACGCTGAAGGAGCCCTATCGCCTGGAGGGCAAGAAGACCATGGGCTACGAACTGGCCGAGCAGTTCGGCTGGGAATTGCCCGACGTGATCATCTACCCCACCGGCGGCGGGACCGGCCTCATCGGCATGTGGAAGGCCTTCGGCGAGTTGGCCGAGTTGGGATGGATCAGCGATCACCGCCCGCGCATGGTGGTGGTGCAGTCCGCGGGCTGCGCACCCATCCCGCGCGCGTTTGACGCTGGCGACGAGTTCGCCGCGCCGTGGGAAGGCGCCCAGACGGTGGCGGCCGGGCTGCGCGTGCCGGGGGCCGTCGGCGATTTCCTGATCCTGCGCGCGCTGCGCGAGAGCGACGGCACCGCCGTGGCTGTCTCGGATGAGGCGCTGGTCGATGCACAGATGCGTATGTCGCGCCTGGAGGGCGTGTTCGCCTGCCCGGAGGGAGGGGCCACCCTGGCTGCGTTGGAGGCGCTGCTGGCGCGGGGGTGGGTCTCGCCTGACGAGCGCGTCGTCCTGTTCAACACGGGCACGGGCCTCAAGTATCCGGACGTGTTCTAGTTCGCTGCGAGCGGTGAATGATGGCGTTCGGGGGAGACGACTGAAGGCGTTACTACGAACGGCCGACGACTGAAGGCGCTGCTGCCAACGCTGGATGACTGAAGTCGTTACTACGAACGGTTCACCGCGAACGCTTCGCGACTGATTGCCGAGCGTCATCCTGATTTGACCCAGTGTGTGCATGTTTGTATAATATTCGCTATCTGAATACTCACTATGTGGATATTGTACCGACGTCAAAAGGGGGCGTGGGATGAGGGGCAGGCGACGGCTGCCGATGGAGAAGGCACTGCTGGGATTCCTGATGGAAGGGCCGATGCACGGATACGAGTTGCATCGGCGTGCGGCAGAGGAACTAGGCCGCATCTGGCGCATGGGCATCAGCAACGTCTATGGCGCACTCAAGCGGCTGGAGGAAGGCGGCCAGGTCTGCGCAACGGTCGCCCCGCAGGACAACCGCCCGGACCGCAAGGTGTACCGCGTCACCCCCGGCGGGCGGGAGAGCTTCATGGAGTGGGTGCGAAGCCCCGTGCCGTCCATGCGTGACGTGCGGGTGGAGTTCCTGGCCAGACTGCACTTCTTCCACGTGCTCGGCATGGAGGGTGGCGAGGACCTCATCGCAGCCCAGGAGGCGATCTGCCGCGAGCGGATCGAGCGCCTGGAGCGCAGCCTGGCCCGGTGTGGTCCACAGGACTTCGACCGGCTGGTTTTCGACTTCCGCCGGCGGCAGGTCGAGGCGATCCTGGGATGGCTCACGTCATGCCGGGAGGAATGGGAGCAGTGGACGCACGCACCTGCCGCAACGGGGCGGTGATTGAGACCCACGGGCTGGCCGTCCGCTACCCCGAGGCGCACGGCCTGCGAGGCGTGGACCTCTCGGTCGCGCCAGGCGCATTCGTGCTGATCGGCGGGCCCTCCGGCAGCGGCAAGAGCACACTGGCTCACGCGCTGATGGGCCTGATCCCCCAGACAGTGCCCGCCGAGGTCTCGGGCCACGTCTGTATCGCAGGGCTGGACCCCCGGCGGCACAGTGTGGCGGAACTGGCCGCCCGGGTGGGGTTGGTGTTCCAGGATCCGGCTGCGCAACTGTTCAACGGGTCTGTAGCGGAAGAGGTGGCCTTCGGCCCGCGCAACCTGGGGCTTCCGCCGGGGGAGATCGCGGCCCGGGTGCAGCACGCCATGGCGGCAACCGGGTGTGCCTACCTGGGAGATCGCACGGTGCGCCATCTGTCGGTCGGCGAGCAGCAACGGGTGGCCATCGCCGCCGTGCTGGCCATGCGGCCCTCTGTCCTGCTCCTGGACGAGCCCACGGCCAATCTGGACGGCGAGGGCGTGGAGCAGCTCACGCAGGTCCTGGTGCGGCTGCGCCGCGAGATGCCGGTCACCATCGTCGTCATCGAACACCGGCTGCACCCCTTCATACCCCACGCCGACCGGCTGATATGGCTGGCGGACGGCCGGATCGCCGCCGACGGTGCACCGGCCGGGACACTGGCCCGGGTGCAGCCTGCTCCGGAGCCCCGCGTTCTCCTGCAGACCCCGTCCAACGGGCCGCTGGTCGCGCTTGACGCGGTCACTGCCGGCTACGGGCGCTCCTCCGTGCTGCGTGACTGCTCGCTCACGCTGCACCGGGGGGACTTCGCGGCGCTGGTCGGGCCGAACGGGGCGGGCAAGACGACGCTGGCGCGCGTGTTGGCCGGCACGCTGCGCCCGCGCCGGGGGCGGGTCGTGTGGCACGCCCGGGGCCGGAGATGGCGCGTGGGCCTGTTGCAGCAGAACCCAGGCCACCAGTTGGTGTGCGACACGGTGGAGGAGGAGGTGCGTTTTGGCCCGCGCAACCTGGGGGCGGCGTGGGGCCGCGCGGCAGCGCGCGGGGAGGCCGTGCTCGCCCGTACCGGCCTGCTGGCGTTGCGCCGGCGGCCGACCCACGCGCTCAGCGCCGGTGAGCGACAGCGCGCCGCGCTGGCTGCCACGCTCAGCCTGGATCCCGCGCTCCTCATCCTGGACGAGCCGACGGTTGGACAGGACTGGGGGCGAATGATCCGGGTACTGGACTTCCTGGCCGATCTGAACCAGGCGGGCCAGACCGTCCTGCTGATTACTCACGACGAGCGGCTGGTGGCGCGATACGCCGGGTGGGTGTGGCAGATGGTGGGGGGAGGAGGGAGGAGGCAGGGGGCAAGATGCACGGGACGGGGCGTAGGGGCGTGGTTTCCGCGCCCGAGGCAAGAAGCAGGAGATAGGTCGTAGGGGCGCGGTTTTCGCGCCCAAAGCAGGAGGGACGAGATACATGGTTGCTGATTACACGGTGCGCGATTGGGTTACCGTCGGGCTGTTCGGCGCCCTGTGGGCGGCGGTCGAGGTGACGCTGGGGAGCTATCTGCACGTGGTTTTCCCCTCACAGGCGAATACGTTCCTCACCGGCACCGTGCTGGGGGGCATCGGCGTGGCGGTGGCCCTGACCGGGCGACACTTCGTGGCGAAGCGGGGATCCGTGTTGCTGATCGGCGTGGTGACCGCGCTGCTGAAGCTGCTCAGCCCGGGCGGCGCGCTGCTGGGGCCGTTCGTGGCCATCGTGGCCGAAAGCGCGCTGATGGAGGCGGTCCTGTGGCCGGTGCGTGCGCCGCGCCGCCGGGCGTTCGTCCTGGGCGGGGCGCTGGCCGTGGCCTGGAACCTGCCCCACAAGTTCATTATGATGCGTCTGATGTACGGGAAGGGCGTCGTCGAGGTGTTCACCAAGATCGTGCGGGACGGCAGCCAGGTGCTGGGACTGGATCCGGCCGCGGCCTGGCTGATCCTGGCCGTTCTGCTGCTGATACGCCTGGCCGTGGGAGGGATCGGCGGATGGGGCGCGTGGAGACTGGGCCGCGCGGTGGCGCGCCGGCTGGGGCGGCGCGATCCGGCGACGAACGCGCCGGGCCGTTGAGCCCGTGGGGCTGCCTGCTGTTCACCGGCTGGGCCGTGCCAGCGGCGCTCCTGGTGGATGGCCGGTGGCTGGCCGGCCTGGCGCTGGGCGAGGTGGCCTTTGGCCTCGTCGCGCGCCCACGGGCGCTGCGCCTGCTCCGCCGCCCGCGCTTCTGGGCCGTTATCCTGACCGCGGTGGCGCTGGCGCCTTTCCTGGTCGGCCAGCCTGACGTGCGCATCGGCCCGTTTCCCGTCTCGTGGGAGGGGCTCGTGGCCGGGCTGGAGATGGCCGGGCGGGCTTTCACGCTGGCGCTGGCGGTGGGTCTGGGTGTGGCATCCCTCTCGCTCTCAGACCTCGTGGCGGTGTTCGACCGGCTGGGACTGCGGGGCCTGGGGTTTGCCACGGCGCTGGCGATGAATCTGCTGCGGACCTTGCACGAGATGGCGGCGGCGACGCTGTGGACGATCTGGCTGCGGGGGGGGATGCGGCGGCCATGGACGGCGCTGCGGCTGTTCCTGGTGACGAGTGTCGCCAACACGCTGCGCTACGGCGACGACGTGGTCAACGCGGCCTCCGTGCGGGCCTTCGATCCGAACGCAGGCGCGCCTGCGACTGTCGCGCTGCGCCGGGCCGACCTGGCGCTGCTGGCCACGTTGCTCGCGTGCACCGTGGCCCTATTGACCGCCCGTGTGCATTGAGAGGCGGCAACTGCAATTGACAGTTATGCCGTTCTCATTTAGAATATGCCCAAATAGCATGATGAGAATCAGGAGGGAGTGTCACGGTCCCACTCTAGCTGGCTGCGCACTCTGACGTGAAACGTAATGCGTGAAGCGTGATAGAAGATCGCCCTTGAGCCGTTCTCACGCCTTGCGTTTCACGTTTTCTGTCTTATCCGGCGCCCAGATATCGCTTGAAAGGGGAATATGGAATGTCTATGAAGGAATACGAGACCAAGCAACTACGCAACGTGGTCCTGCTGGGGCACGGGAGCGCGGGGAAGACATCGCTCGCCGAGGCGATGCTCTTCACCAGCGGTGCGATCAACCGCATGGGGGAGGTCGAAGCGGGCACCACCGTCGCCGACTTCGACGACGAGGAGATGCGCCGCCACATCTCACTCAGCCTGGCCCTCGTGCCCATCGAGTGGGAGGGCTGCAAGATCAACGTGCTGGATACCCCCGGCTATACCGACTTCGTCGGTGAGGTCAAGAGCGCAGTCCGGGTGGCCGATCTGGCGCTGATCGTGGTGGACGCGGTGTCCGGTGTCGAGGTCGGCACAGAGTTGGTCTGGAACTTCGCCGAAGAGCAGGGCCTGCCCCGCATGGTGGTCGTCAACAAGATGAACCGGGAGAACGTCAACCTGGATCGCGCGCTGGAGTCGCTGCGTGCGGCCTTTGGGAAGACCTTCGTCCCCGTCCATCTGCCCATCGGCGCGGAGGGCAACTTCGCCGGCGTGGTGGACCTGGTGCGCATGAAGGCCTTCATGGGAGCTGATGGGAAAGCCGCCGATGTCCCCGAGAACGTGCTCGAGCAGGCGCAGGAGGCCCGCGTCGCGCTGATCGAGGCCGCTGCCGAGGCGGACGACGACCTGATCATGAAGTACCTGGAGGGGGAGGACTTGACCGAGGAGGAGGTCGAACGAGGCCTGCGGACCGCGATTCTCAGCGGCGCGGCCATCCCCGTCCTGGTGACGGCGGCGACGGCCAACGTGGGCACGCGGGCGTTGCTCGATGCGCTGGCCGCATACGCCCCTTCGCCGCTTGAGCGGGGGCCGGTCACGGCCCAGGGACAGGCGGGCGAGGAGCAGATCGAGCCGAACGAGCTAGCGCCGCTGGCGGCGCTGGTCTTCAAGACCACGGCCGACCCCTACGTGGGCAAGCTGACCTATTTCCGCGTCTACGGTGGGATGACGGCGTCGGATAGCCGCGTCTACAACAGCCGGGCGGAGGAGGATGAGCGACTGGGTCAGCTCTACGTCATGCGCGGCAAGGAGCAGATCTCGGTGCCCCAGTTGCACACGGGCGACATCGGCGCGGTGGCCAAGCTGGCGCACACGCTCACCGGCGACACATTGTGCGACAAGGGCCATCCGGTCAGCCTGCCCGGGCCGGTCTTCCCGTCTCCCCTCTTCTCCGTGGCTATTGAGCCCACGAGCAAGGCCGACCAGGCCAAGCTGGGGCCGACGCTGACCCGTATCTGCGAGGAGGATCCCACGCTCCACTGGCACCCCGAAGCCAGCACGCGGCAGACGATCCTGGAAGGCATGGGGGAGGCCCACGTGGACATCGCCGTGCGCCGGATGGAGAATCGCTTCGACGTCAAGGTCGAGACGACGATCCCCAAGGTGCCCTACCGGGAGACAATCACCAAGACGTACTCCGACCAGTACAGGCACAAGAAGCAGACCGGCGGCGCGGGTCAGTTCGCCGAGGTGCACATGCGGCTGGAGCCGCTGCCCCGTGACAGCGGATTCGAATACGAGTGGAAGGTGTTCGGCGGGGCGATCTCGCGTTCCTTCGACAGCTCCATCCAGAAGGGCCTCCGGCAGGTCATGGACGAGGGACCGATCGCGGGCTACCCGGTGGTGGACATCAAGGCGTCGGTCTACGACGGCAAGGAGCACCCGGTGGACTCGAAGGACATCGCCTTCCAGATCGCCGGGCGGGAGGTATTCAAGCGGGTGATGCTGCAGGCCGGTCCGGTCCTGCTGGAGCCTGTATATCGCGTGGAGATCACCGTGCCGGATGAGTACACGGGCGACATCATCGGTGACCTGAACACGAAGCGGGCGCGGGTACAGGGGATGGATCAGAGCGCCGGGAAGAGCATCGTCACGGCGCTGGTGCCGCTGGCGGAGATGCAGCGATACGCCACCGACCTGCGCAGCCTGACGCAGGGCCGGGGCATCTTCTCGATGGAGTTGGACCACTACCAGGACGTACCGGCCCACATGGCACAGCCGATCATCGAGGCGCACCAGAAAGAGAAGTAGCCGTGATTTCCCAATCGCGTACGAGGCAAGAGGCATGAAATGAGAGGGCTCGTTCCCGGATGGGGGCGAGCCCTTTCTTGACTTGACAAGAGGCTGATCATAGTGTACACTTTGTACATAACGTCCTGTGGGAGGTGACGCATGGCAAGACGGGTGGGCACAGTAGAGGCGCGACAGTCATTCTCGCGCTTGATCAGCGAGGCCAGGTTCGGCGGGGAGCACGTCATCATCGAGCGCAGCGGGGCGCCGATGGCTGTGCTGATCGGGATCGATGAGTACGAAAGGCTGATGGTGGTCCAGGCGCAACAGCGGGAGGCACGCTTCAAGCGACTGATGTCCATCGCTGAGCGCAACCGCGACGTGTCGCCCGAGCAGGTCGAGGCGGATGTCGCTGAGGCCGTAGAGGCGGCGCGGGGAGGCGCATGACGCGTGCTGTGCTGGACACCAACGTACTCGTGAGTGGCGTCATCACACCGCGCGGTGTGCCGCGTCGCATCCTGGAGGCCTGGCACGCCGGCCGCTTCACCCTGCTCACCTCAGAGGCCATCGTCGCCGAGGTGTCGCGTGTCCTGCGCTACGCCCGGATTCGCGAGCGCTACGGCGTCACCGAAGATGACGCGCTGGCGGTGGCCGACTCGCTGACAGTCGATGCGGAGGTGGTAGCCGGATTGTACGAGGTACAGAGGAGCGCCGATCCGGACGACGACATGTTCCTGGCTTGTGCGCTGGAGGGCCGCGCCGAATACGTGGTGTCCGGCGACCGGCATCTGCTGGAGATCGGTTCCTATCACGGCGTGGTGATCGTCACCCCCCGGCAGTTTGCGGCTGTTCTGAGCGCGGAGGCTGGGCGTTCGTAGTGAGACCCGGATGTCTGCATCCGCCAGGTCCGCCGGAGTGCCGTGGGGGTTGCCCATCGCGCATCCTTCCCGCGCTTGACAGCCCGGCGCTGCGGGTGTCGGACGTTTGTAGTGAGGCACGTAGGTCCGCCGGAGTGCCGTGAGACGCTACTCCGCTGCGCTGCGGACGGATGTACCCATCCGCGCTCACTACGAACGGGAACGCTTGGTTCGTAGTAAGGCACGCAGGTC
>Ga0180432_10003515_pt1 | contig 22231 bp, 17 predicted proteins | sample SS_ome_10_FD_132414 | JGI IMG/M metagenome (GOLD analysis project Ga0180432, IMG submission 132414) | Hypersaline lake sediment archaeal communities from the Salton Sea, California, USA - SS_1_MS_2 metaG | ecosystem: Environmental > Aquatic > Non-marine Saline and Alkaline > Hypersaline >...
GGTAATTTCCACCACATTACCGAGAATGGCCGGCTTCCCCTCAAACTCGATATCCGTGTTTCTGCGCTTGACCCAGATGGTCTCGCCCTTTTTGGTCAGCCCTCTGGCCTCGTATTCAGCGGGGGGCTCTTCACCCCTCAGCCGCTTGGTTCGCATCTCGTCGGTCAAGCCCCTGTCTTCGGGGTGAACCAGACCTCGGCTTTCCATCCCCATGAGCTCTTTCCGGGAGTAGCCGTAAATATCGGCGAACTGCTCGTTGGCAAATACGATTTTGCCGCCCTGATCAATATATATGCCGGTAAGGGAGTTTTCCACCAGCTTTTTGTACTTTTCTTCGCTCTCCCGGAGGGCCGTTTCGGTCTGCTCCAGCCTGCCGAGTTCTTTGCTCAGTCGCTTGACCTGTTCCTGCAGGTCCTCAACGGTGGGCTTATCCTCCATGAGATCAACTCCCCCATTTGGACTGCCTTATTCTTCTTGCGGCGCCGGTGCCGTGAGGACAGGGCAGGTGGCAAGCCTGACCACTTTTTCCGCCACAGACCCAAAGATGAATCTGCGCCAACCCGTCCATCCATGGGTGGCCGTAACGACCAGGTCAACCTTTTCAGAGGAGGCCAGATCTATTATTTGATCCGCCGGATTCCCCTGGAGGACTGTTCTCTGGACAGACACATCGGGTGATATCCTGTTTTTCGCCACCTCGTCCAGGGATTTCTGGGAGGCCGTAACCATGTCTTCAAGGTATTTGGTCAGATTTAAAGCGGTGCCGCCCGGGGGAGAATAGAAATGGATGGGCGGAACCACATGGACAAGGATCAATTCCGCTGAAAAGTGATGGGCCAGTTCGTTGGCGCTCCTAATTCCCACGTAGGAAGGCTCGCTGAAGTCTGTAGGACAGAGGATCTTTTTCACTGGCAGCATTGTTTTTCCCACCTTTCTTAAGTTTTTTAATCCTTTTCTATCATATTCGAACTTCTTCCACACCGTATATGGGTTGGATCATGTATTTGGGGAATACCGTTAGGATCGCCAGGATCGTTTAGATCGTTATTATCGTTGGGGTTTCTATTTAACCGCCCGGGTCCAGCTCCGCTGAAATTCGGGATTCGAAATTCAAAATTCAATATTGCCGCGGAGCGGGGGGGAAAAGATTTTGGAACCGCCCGCCGCTAACGGGACTAGATTACAGGGACATTCTTTTTTCCGCCGGGCGACCCTCCCCGGCGGAAATAGATCGGGTTCGTTAGAGCGGTGCTCTGGAAGACAGAAGGAGGATGTCAAAGCCATGCGGAGTTTAATGGCACGGCCTTTTGTCCGGTGAAACCGGAAGGTTCGCCGCCCGCGCACATCGCATATCGCACATCCTGCATCGCCTGGCTTGAATCCTGACTCCTGAAATACAGGCTTCACCCCATTTTCACGGCCTTCCGGATTCGTTATGAGATAAAGTGACTGAAAAGAAAGCTTCCTAAGATAGTATGAGACATAAATGAATAGACACGGGGAAAGGGGGAAGCGTGTATGGGAAAAGATAGCCTCTATATCCTTTCTTTTGAAGAGATCGGCGCCGAGGATGTGGCCAAGGTGGGGGGAAAGAACGCCTCTCTGGGAGAGATGATCGGCCATTTGAAGGAAGAAGGCGTGCGGGTCCCCGATGGTTTTGCACTCACCGCCCGGGCCTACTGGGAGTTTTTAGAGGCCGGTGATCTTGCGGAAAAGATCAAGAGGCATCTGGCGGAATTGAGCCAGGGGAAAAAGTCTTTAGACAAGACAGGAAAAGCGGTACGAAGGCTTTTTAAGAGGTCTGCTTTTCCTGAAGGCATTACCGTGGCTATTGGAAACGCCTACAAACGATTGTGGGAGAAGTACAAGAGTGAAGACGTGGATGTAGCCGTGAGAAGCAGCGCAACAGCTGAAGACTTGCCCGAAGCGAGCTTTGCGGGCCAGCAGGAGACCTTTCTGAATGTGACGGGAGAGGATGAACTGATTGAGGCATGCCGGAGATGCTACGCCTCACTCTTTACAGACCGGGCCATCAGCTACAGACAGGAGAAGGGCTTTGATCACATGAAAGTGGCCCTTTCCGTGGGGGTACAGAAGATGGTGCGCTCGGACCGGGCGGGATCGGGTGTGCTCTTTTCCATCGATACAGAGACGGGCTTCCCTGATGTGGTGGTCATAAACGCGGCTTGGGGCCTGGGGGAAAATGTGGTCCAGGGGACGGTGAATCCGGATGAATACAGGGTTTTTAAGCCCCTCTTAGGCCAGGACCATTTTAGGCCCATCATTGATAAAACCCTCGGCGCCAAAGAAAAGAAGATGGTCTATGCAAGAGGGGGCACCAAAGCCACCAAGAACATGGATACCCTCAAGGGGGAACGGCGCAGCTTCGTCCTGGCAGATGATGAGATGCTCCAATTGGCCCGTTGGGCTTGCCGGATCGAGGATCATTACGGCAAACCCATGGATATCGAATGGGCCAAGGACGGGGACACGGACGAATTGTTCATTGTACAGGCCCGTCCCGAGACCGTTCAGTCACAGAAGGAGGCGGGGAGCCTCCGGGCCTATTCTCTCAAGGAAGAAGGAAAAAGGCTTTTATCGGGATTGAGTATCGGAGATGCCATCGCCGCAGGAAAGGCATGCCTCATTAAGAGCGCGGACCAGATCGGGGAGTTCGAAGAAAACGCGGTCCTGGTTACTGAGATGACAGATCCTGACTGGGTCCCCATTATGAAAAAGGCGGCGGGTATTGTTACAGACCATGGGGGCCGTACATGTCACGCCGCCATTGTGAGCAGGGAGCTGGGCATCCCCGCCATCGTAGGGACCGACGAGGCTACCGACATCATTCAGCCGGGACAGGAGATCACCATTTCCTGTGCAGAAGGGGATGAGGGCCACGTGTATGCCGGGATCTTGAAGTTTGATGAGAGGGAAGTGAATCTTCAGGACATTCCTGAGACCCGGACCCGGATCATGATGAATATCGCCAGTCCCGGGGCCGCCTTTAGATGGTGGCGGTTGCCCTGTGAAGGGATCGGGCTGGCCCGCATGGAATTCATAGTGAATAATATCATTAAGATTCACCCCATGGCCCTGGTCCGCTTCAATGAATTGGAAGACAAAGAAGCAAAAAAAGAAATCGAAAGGCTTACCAAGGGCTATAAGGACAAGACCGCCTATTTTGTGGATCATCTGGCTCGAGGGATCGCAAAGATAGCTTCTTCCCAGTATCCGGAACCGGTCATCGTCCGGATGAGCGATTTCAAAACCAATGAATACGCGGAGCTCATCGGCGGGAGCGCGTTTGAGCCCCAGGAGAGCAACCCCATGCTTGGTTTTCGCGGGGCCTCGCGGTACTACAGTGAGAAATATCGGGAGGGGTTTTCCCTGGAATGCCGGGCCATTAAGGAGGTGCGTGAGAAAATGGGCCTTACCAACGTCCTCATCATGATCCCCTTTTGCAGGACCCTGGAGGAGGCGGACCGGGTCCTGGAAGTCCTGGCTGAAAATGACCTGGTCAGGGGGGAGAAAGGCCTGGAGATCTATGTCATGTGTGAGATTCCCTCCAATGTGATCCTGGCCGATCAATTTGCGGATCGATTCGACGGCTTTTCCATCGGCTCCAACGACCTGACCCAGCTGGTCCTGGGTGTGGACCGGGATTCATCGGAACTCTCAGACCTCTTTGATGAGCGAAACCAGGCGGTCAAGGAGGAGATCAGGAGGTTGATTTCAGCCGCCCACAAGAAAAATACCAAGGTGGGGATTTGCGGCCAGGCCCCGAGCGACTATCCAGAGTTTGCCGCTTTTCTGGTGGAAAACGGTATTGACTCCATTTCTCTGAACCCGGACAGCGTCATCGAGGTCAAAAAGCGCGTGGCGGAAGTTGAGGAGAACCGAAAGTGATCAGTAATCAGTCAACGGTGATCAGTGGAGGAATAGGGAAATCACTTGAATCCTGGAATCCTGGGATCCTGAGATTTGAGATATGAGATTTGGAAAAAATTTGCATGTCGTACATCGCAAATCATATATCCCACAACCCAGATCGCACGTCACAAAGCACAGTCATGAATACCCAAGACTCGCAATATAAGAACCAGGGAACGGTCATCTCCGTAAGGGGGAGTGTGGTGGATGCCCATTTCCCTCGACGCCTTCCGCCGATGTTGAATGTGTTGCGGGCAGGGGATGAAGGGGACATTACCATTGAGGTGGTGAGCCACTTGGACTCCAAGCGTATTCGAGGAATCGCCCTCACCCCTGCACAGGGGCTGGCACAGGGGTCTGCCATCATAGATACGGGCCACCCCCTGAGAGTGCCGGTGGGCAAGCGACTGACAGGGAGGGTATTTAATGTGTTCGGAGAGACCATTGACAGGGGGGAAGCGGTCACCGGGGGAGAGTGGCGTTCCATTCATCAGGAGCCGGTGCCCCTGGACCGGCAGTCAACCGCGTCAGAGATCTTCAAGACGGGGATCAAGTCCATTGATGTTCTCTCACCCCTTGAATTGGGAGGTAAGGCCGGCCTCTTCGGCGGGGCCGGCGTGGGCAAAACCGTCCTCATCATGGAGATGATCAACAACATGGTAAGTGGACACGAGGGTGTAAGCCTTTTTTGTGGAATTGGTGAGCGGGTTCGGGAAGGAGAAGAACTCTACCGCGAGATGAAGGAGGCGGGTGTCCTGGAAAATACGATCATGGTCTTTGGCCAGATGAATGAGCCGCCTGGGGCCAGGTTCCGGGTGGGGCATGCTGCACTGACCATGGCGGAATATTTCAGGGATGAAATGAGACAGGACGTGTTGCTCCTTATCGACAATATCTTCCGTTTTGTCCAGGCCGGCATGGAGGTCTCCGGATTATTGGGACAACTGCCATCCCGGCTGGGATATCAACCCACCCTTGGAACCGAGCTCGCAGGATTGGAGGAGAGAATCTGCAACACGGCAACAGGGGCCATTACATCCATTCAGGCGGTTTACGTTCCGGCCGATGATTTTACGGACCCTGCCGCCGTTCATACCTTTGGTCACCTTTCGGCCTCGATCGTTCTTTCCCGGAAAAAGGCGAGCGAGGGCCTTTATCCGGCCATAGATCCGCTCCAGTCGGGCTCCAAGATGCTGGTGCCCCATATGGTGGGGGAGAGACATTATGGTATTGCCCAGCAGGTGCGAAACACCCTTGCCGAGTATGAGGAACTCAAAGACATTATCGCCATGCTGGGGATTGAAGAGCTCTCCAGGGAGGACCGTCAGACCGTTCACCGGGCCAGAAGGTTGGAGCGATTCCTGACCCAGCCCTTTTTTGTCACCGAACAATTTACAGGGCATGAAGGACGAATGGTGGATTTGGAGGACGCCCTGGAGGGGTGCGAGCGTATTCTTAACGATGAATTCTCCGACTATCCGGAGAGGGCCCTGTATATGATCGGGGGGATACAAGACGTTAGTGATCAGTGATCAGTGCTGGAGCGTTTAGATGGTTAGGTTCGTTATGATCGTTACTGTCGTTAGGAGCGTGAACACGTCGAGGAGTCAAGGAGTCTAAATTGGATATTGGGTATTGAAACGAAAGTGATCAGTAATCAGTCATCAGTGATCAGTCAACCTAGGGTTGACCGGTATTGGTTACTGGGTATTTGGTATTAGACCACTGCCCCATACAGGCAGCTGCGCACACCAATACCGAATACCCGATACCCAATACCGCGGCACTTGCGCCGCCACTTGAACCCTGGAATCCTTGAATCCTCAAACATGGAATATCAAAAGAAGTGATCAGGCATAAGTATTAGAACGATGATATCGCTTTGACTATTTAGAGGCGTATTCAAATGCACCTCAAGATTCTTTTACCCACAGAAGTGCTCCTGGAGGAAGAGGTGGCCAAGGTGACGGCCGAGGCGCAGAACGGTTCATTTACTCTGCTTCCCGCCCACATCGATTTTGTGGCGGCACTGGTCCCGGGGTTGCTCTCCTTTGAAACAAAGGAGGAAAAAGAAGTCTTTCTGGCGGTAGACGAAGGGGTGCTGGTCAAGGTAGGGCAGGATGTATCGGTTTCCACACGGAAGGCCGTGCGCGGGCCGGACCTCGGCCGGTTGCGTAAGACAGTGGAAGAGCAATTCAAGATGCTGGACGATCGGGAAAAGACAACCCGTTCCGCCATGGCCAAAATCGAGGCCAGTTTTGTCCGGCGCTTTCTGGAGATTCAGAGACGTGTCTGATAATTTCTCTGAAAAGAAGAGAGAGCAATCAAAAGACTTTCCCGAGGAGGTAGGGACCAAGGAGGAGCGTAAGATCAAAGCCAGAAAGGAGGGGGACCGAGGTGTCTGGTTCGGTCTGGGGATGTTCGGCCTGGTGGGATGGTCAGTGGCCATCCCCACCCTGATCGGCGTGGCCATTGGTATCTGGATCGATAAGACCTGGCCCGGTCCCCGGTCCTGGACCCTCATGTTCCTTATTATAGGGGTTATTGTGGGGTGCTTGAACGGGTGGTACTGGATTAAACGGGAGAGCAGACGTGAGTGAGTACAGCTAAAAATGAAGAAGTAGGGTAAGTTTATGGAAGCCGCTGAAGGATGGTCTTTAACGTTAATAGGGCTGATGCTGCTCGCTGGGTATTTGGCTCATCTCGTGGCGCCAAAGATTTATGTTCCCAGGGTCTCCCTGTTGTTAATCGTCGGGGTCATTTGCGGCCCATCGGTATTGGGTCTGGTTCCTGAGAAAGCGAACGAATGGTTCCCGTTTGTGGCTCATATGGCCTTGGCCATGGTGGGTTTTTTGCTGGGTGAAAATTTCGTTGGAAAAGAGCTCAAGAAACGGGGCCGCATGGTATTGGGAATTACCATCGGTGAGTCGCTTATTACCGCAGGAATGGTTTTTGCGGTCCTCTTAATAGTCGGGACTCCGATTGCACTGGCCCTGGTTCTGGCCGGTATCGCACCGGCCTCTGCTCCGGCAGCGATTTTTGAAACCGTACGGGAGGGGAAATGCAAAGGGAATTTGACCGACACCGTCCTGGGGGTTGTAGCTATTGATGATGCCTTGGGTGTTGTTCTATTTAGCCTCTTCCTGGTTACGGCCCAGGCGATAACGGGTGAGGGAGCCCATGGTCACCAATTGCTTAAGGGCCTGTGGGAGGTATTCGGGGCTATACTTGTGGGTTTGGTGATCAGTTTTCCCATGGTGTGGGGGACAACAAAAGTGAGAGAGGGGAAAGCCACCCTTATTGAGGCGGCTGGTTTTGTATTTCTGTGTGCAGGGCTGGCTTCGACCCTGAAGGTGTCTTATCTCCTTTCAACGATGATATTAGGTGCAATAGTGGCCAATCGGGCTCAGAATGATATGCGCCCCTTTCACGCCATAGAAAATGTAAGGGAGCCGTTTCTGGCCGTCTTCTTTGTTCTGGGAGGGCTTGGATTTGAACCGGCAAAGCTGGCCGCACTTGGCCTTACAGGAGCTGTTTATGTGTTAGGGCGAACAGGCGGTCTTGTTCTAGGAGGGAAAATCGCAGGCAAGATCATCCAGGCCCCAAAAAAAGTGCAATCCCGTGTGGGCTGGTGTATCCTAACTCAAGCGGGTGTGGCCCTGGGCTTTGCGCTCCTTGCCCAGGAGCAGTTGCCTCAATATGCCGATAGAATTCTCCCTCTGATAGTGAGTACCACAATCATTTTTGAAGTAACCGGTCCCCTTATAGCTCGATGGCATTTGGGAAAGGCCGGAGAGCTCTCTGTGGATGATCGTTAAGAGCGCCCCAGTGGAACCCGCTTTGCTGAGGCTGACGCTTGTTTCACAGGGTAAATTTAGAGCGTTGAGATCGTGGATTTCGTTTGGTCTCGTTTGTTTGGTTGGATTGTGAGACCGCCGAACACAAATCGCTCGAACCCTGGGATCCTCGAATCCTGATTTGGGATTTGAGATGTGAGCTATGAGATCTGGGCAGAAGTCGCACATCGCACATCGCGACTAATACCCGATACCGGCGGCTTTGCCGCCTTCGCGCCGCCACTTGACCCTGGAATCCTTGAATCTTGATGGTGAAAGGACTAAACGAACATGGATTTCATGAGCCTGAAAGAAATAAGCCCTGACCAGGTGGTCTTCTGGCAATGGGGACCTGTGAGTCTTAATGCAACCATTGTATTTACCTGGGCCGTCATGGCCTTCATGGTCCTCGGGTCCTGGCTGGTCACACGGCGACTGTCAACCGATGTACACCTGTCACGATGGCAAAATCTCCTGGAAGTTCTGGTGGATGGCATGAGAAAGGAGATCCGTGAAATCAGCCAACAGGAGCCGGGTTCCTATCTCTATTTTGTGGGGACCCTGTTCTTGTTTATTCTGGTTTCCAATGTTCTTTCCATTATTCCGGGATATGTGGCTCCCACGGCCTCCCTTTCCACCACGGCCGGGCTGGCCATTTGCGTGTTCGCCGCCGTGCCCATTTACGGCATCATGAATCAAGGGGTCCTGTCCTATTTGAAGCAGTACATAGAGCCCACCATATTCATGCTCCCCTTTAATATTATGGGGGAATTATCACGTACTTTGGCCCTTGCCGTTAGGCTCTTCGGCAACATCATGAGCGGGAAGAAAATTGTGGGCATCCTTCTTGCCCTTGCTCCTCTTGTTTTTCCCGTCCTCATGCACGCCTTGGGCCTCCTGACAGGAGTTATTCAGGCATACATCTTTGCGGTGCTGGCAATGGTATACATAGCCTCCGCCACCCGGGCCGAGCAACAAAGGGAAGAAGAGAAAAAATAAAATCACATCAGAGAGGAGGATAACAGACATGGATAGTATTACCTGGATAGGTATGGGTTCCGCCATCAGCGCAGGATTGACCATCGGTATAGGTGCCATCGGCCCTGCCCTGGGGGAAGGACGGGCGGTGGCCCAGGGCCTTGCCTCCATGGCTCAACAACCCGACGAGACCAATACCATAACCCGCAATCTGTTCGTGGGCCTGGCCATGATTGAATCCACGGCCATCTATGCCTTTGTGGTTTCCATGATCCTGCTTTTTGCCAACCCATTCTGGGACTATGTCGTCTCTAAGGCAGGAGGATAAGCCGTGCTCATAGATTGGTTTACCGTCGCCGCGCAGATTCTTAACTTTCTTGTTCTGGTGGCGTTGCTCAAATACTTTCTCTATAACCCCATTATCCGGGCCATGGACAGGCGTGAGGAAAAGGTTCGGTCACGCCTGGAAGAGGCGGAAAAAAGGGAGAAAGAGAGCCAGGAGGAAGCGGAAAAGTATCGCCAAAAGAACCAGGAGATAGAAGAAAAGCGCAGGGAGATGCTGGATAAAGCCAAGGAAGAGGCGGAGAATCATCGCAAAGAACTCACCCTCAAAGCCCGCCGGGAGGTGGACAGCTTGCGGGCGAAGTGGGGGGAATCCGTCCAAAGGGAGAAGGCTTCTTTCCTGAGGGAGTTGAAGCAAATGACCGGCCGCCAGGTCTATGCCATCTCCCGCCGGGCTTTGAGGGATCTGGCCGATGCGGATCTTCAAGAACGGGTTGTTCAAGCCTTTTTAAGCAAGATGGACAAGATGAAAAAGGAGGAAAGGCAGAAGATGGCCGAGGCCGTCAAGGAGGAGGGGAACAAGGCCACCCTTCGAAGCGGATTCGAGATATCCAGCTCGCAACGGCAGAAAATCACCAAGGCCTTCCATCAAAAAATGGCTGGAAAGGCCGAGATTGACTATGAGACCGATCCCGAACTCATTCTCGGAATTGAACTCAAGAGCAGCGGGGAAAAACTGAGCTGGAGCCTTGAGGGCTATATCAAAGACCTGGAAGAGCAGAGTCGAGCGGCGCTGGAGCAGGAGTCAAGACAAGAGAAAGAGGCCGCTAAAGACACAGAGGACAAGGAAGAGACTGGCGGTGAAGAAAGCGGTGAGGAGCATACCCCGGAACAAGATGAGGTGAGTAAGAAACAGGAAGCAGAGGAAGGTCAGGAAGAGACGAAAAAAAAACGAAAATCCGACTCATAAAGGAAAACGGAAGAAAAGCTCGAAAAAGAGGAAAAGGTGAAAGCGGAAACGGGGGAATTGAAAAAGGCCCTTCACGAGGTCTTTGACCTTCTGGCGGAGACCCTGGAATCCTACCGGAGTGAATTGGAGGTCCAGGAGGTGGGTACCATCAGCTTTTTGGGGCCGGGTGTGGTCCGGGTGGTGGGCCTTCGCGGCGTCCGTTCCCAGGAACTCCTGCGTTTTGAGGATGATCGTTTGGGGATGGCCTTCAATGTGGACCCTTGTGAGGCCGGAGTGGTCCTTCTTGACGAGAGCGAGGACCTGGAGGCGGGGGACGAGGTTGAGCGCACAGGAAGGGTCCTGGATATCCCTGTGGGGGACGCCCTGGTCGGCCGGGTTATAGATGCACAGGGGCGTCCCCTTGACAACAGAGGGCCTGTGCACGGGGCCGAGCGGCTTCCTATAGAACGGCCCGCCCGCCCTATCATGGACCGACTTCCCGTCACCGTCCCTCTTCAGACGGGAATCAAGGTGGTGGACGCCTTGATCCCCATCGGCCGGGGACAGCGGGAACTGATCATCGGTGACCGCCAGACCGGGAAGACGGCTATTGCCGTAGATACCATTATCAACCAGAAAGACAAGGATGTGGTCTGTATCTATTGCGCTATCGGCAAACGGGCCTCTGCGGTTGCAAAGGCCATTGCGGATCTCCGCCAGGGAGGGGCCATGGAATATAGTACGGTGATAGTGGCCACTGAACAGGATCCGCCCGGTCTTCAGTTTATCACGCCTTATGCAGCCATGAGCATGGGTGAGTATTTCATGGAGCAGGGCGCGGATGTGCTGGTTGTCTTTGATGATCTCACCCGGCATGCCCGGGCCTACAGAGAGCTCTCCCTTCTCCTGCGACGGCCGCCCGGAAGAGAGGCTTACCCGGGGGATATCTTTTTCATCCATTCACGGCTCCTGGAGCGTTCCACGCATCTTCGGGAAGAGTTGGGGGGAGGGTCTCTGTCGGCCTTGCCTGTCATTGAGACCGAGGCCCAGAATATCTCCGCCTATATTCCCACAAACCTGATTTCCATTACCGACGGCCAGATCTATCTTTCCCCAAAGCTTTTTCAGAGAGGAATCCTGCCGGCGGTGGACGTGGGAAAGTCGGTATCCCGCGTGGGCGGGAAGACCCAGCTTAAGGCCTACCGTGCCGTGGCCGGCGATCTCCGCCTTTCCTATTCACAGTTCGAAGAACTGGAGGCTTTTGCCCGGTTCGGTACCCAACTGGATGAAGACACCCTCAAGACCCTGGAGCGGGGCCGCCGGGTACGGCAGATCCTCAAGCAGCCCCAATACGCCCCCATGCGGGTGGCCGAGCAGGTGGCCGCTCTGGTGGCCGTGAACGAGGGGGTGTTTGATTCCCTTGACCTGGAAAACATGGCGGAGGCGGAGAAGAAGATCCGGAAAGCGGTGACAGAAGACCTGGGCGATCTCTGTAATCGGATCGAACAGGGTGAAGAGATCAGCGATGAAGATATCAACACCCTGGCCGAGAAGGCGAAAGAGGCGATTGGGGATAGTGATCAGTGATCAGTGATCAGTGATCAGGTCAACCTTTGGTTGACCGGTATTGGTTACTGGGTATTGGGTACTGAAAGGAAAGTAATCAGTGATCAGTCATCAGTTATCAGTGGAGGGGCAGCAAAATCATTTGAATCCTTGAACCCTTGAATCCTGGAACCCTGAGCAGTACATGGAAACCCTTGAAGAACTCAAACGGAAGATCGAGAGCACGGAAGACCTCCATTCCGTGGTCAAGACCATGAAGGCCCTGGCCGCCGTTCGGATCCGGCAATATGAGCGGGCCGTGGAATCCCTGGGTGATTACAATGAGACCGTGGATGTGGCCCTTCGCGTTGCCCTTCGCAACCGACTCGAGATAACGGTGGGCGCGAAAGCGGGGCCGAAAGGTCAATTGGGCGCGGTGGTGTTTGGATCCGACCAGGGCATGTGTGGACAGCTCAACGACCAGGTGGCCTCACACGCCATGGGTGAGATGGCACGGTTGTCCCAAGGGGACCCTGAGAAACGGCTTGTTATGGCTGTGGGAGAGCGTATCAGGGGAAGGCTGGAAGATGCAGGCCAGCTTGTGGATGAGAGGTTTCCAGTGCCCGGGTCGGTGACCGGGATTACTCCGCTGGTTCAAGACCTTTTGACAAAGATCGAGTCATGGAATGCAAAGCAGGGTATCAGCCGGATTTATATCTTTTTCAGTAAACACCTCTCCGGGGCCTCGTATCGGGCTCAAACCGTATACCTCTTGCCCGTGGACAAGGAGTGGTTGGCCCGCCTTAGAGAGAAGGAATGGCCCAACCGTTGCCTGCCCATGTTCACCATGGACTGGGACCCTTTATTTTCCGCGCTGATCCGCCAGTACCTTTTTGTGTCCCTTTTTCGTGCCTGTGCCGAATCCCTGGCCAGTGAAAATGCAAGTCGCCTGGCTTCCATGCAGGGGGCGGAAAAGAATATCCAGGATCATATGGCGGAACTCAACATGCGCTATCACCAGCAAAGACAGATGTCCATTACAGAGGAACTGCTGGATATTGTATCGGGATTTGAGGCGTTGAGTGATCAGTAGGGCGGGTCACCGCACCCGCCAAAGAGAGTGATCAGTGATCAGTCATCAGTGATCAGTGTCAGGAGCGTTGAGAGTGCTGCTTTCTTTGGGGATTGAATTAACCGCCCGGATCCGCGGAACGGACCCTTGATTACAGGGACAGAAGATGTTTTTCCCCGGGCGACCCCATGAAATGCTTCGCGACACTTCGTGTATTTCACGGGGCAGGCGCTCCCGGGGGAAAATGCGCCCCATGGGTGAGCGAGTGGGGTGCCCAAGGCCTGGGAGATAGCCTCACTCCGTTGTATGAGACGGCCATCAACTTGGGTATTGGGTACTGAAAGGAAAGTGAACAGTGATCAGTGATCAGTGATCAGTAATCAGTCAACCTAGGGTTGACCGGTATTGGTTACTGAAAGGAAAGTGATCAGTCATCAGTAATCAGTGGAGGAGTAGCGAAATCACTTGGATCCTTATGAGATGTGGGATATGAGATATGGGCAGGAGTCGCACATCGCAAAACCCACATCGCAGATCACACATCTCTTGGCGTTTTCACCGGTCCCCGGACCAATACCGAATAGTGGCGCCCCGTAATCACCCCTCATAAAGGGAGAAAGGTATGTCCATACTCACATTGACCATGAATCCGTGCATTGACAAGAGCACCCGGGTGGATAATGTGGTGGCGGAGCGTAAGCTGCGGTGCGAAGCGCCCAGGTATGAGCCGGGAGGCGGAGGTATAAATGTGTCCCGGGCCATCCATAAGCTCGGTGGGAATTCCACGGCCTTTTATCTGGGAGGGGGATCCATGGGGCGGATGCTGGACCTGTTGCTGGATGAGGAAGGCGTTAGACGCCATTCCATGCCTATTCAGGGCCTGACACGGGAAAATATGATGGTCTATGAGAAGACTGCAGAACAGCAATACCGTTTCGGCATGCCGGGGCCTGAAGTAGAGAAACAAGAGTGGAGGCAGTGCCTTAAAAAACTCTCTTCGGCCGACCCGCCCCCGGAATACATCGTAGCCAGTGGAAGCCTTCCTCCCGGGGTGCCCAAAGATTTCTATGCGCAACTCGCGCGCTTGGCACAACAAATGAACAGCCGGCTCATCCTGGATACCACAGGAGGGCCCCTTCGTATGGCGGTGGAAGAAGGGGTGTATCTCATAAAGCCGAATATCCGTGAGCTAAAAATGCTGGCCGAGGAGGAGATCGATGAAGAATCCCATCAAGCGGCCCTGGCCGAGGGAATCGTTGCAAAGGGCCAATGTGAGGCGATCGTGGTCTCCCTGGGTGCGGCCGGTGCGCTGCTCGTGTGGAAGGAGGGGTGTGAACGCCTGCGGGCCCCCACCGTTTCAGTGAAGAGCAAGGTGGGGGCGGGAGACAGCATGGTGGGGGGTATGGCCCTCGCCCTGGACCGGGGAGAGTCTCTGCTAAATGCCGCTCAATTTGGGGTGGCCGCCGGTGCCGCCGCCGTCATGACCCCGGGCTCCGAGCTCTGCCGCAAGGAGGACACGGAGAGGCTCTATAGGGGTATGAGCTCAGAAGAGTCTTCCTGACCCGGTATTGCAAAAGATTTTACTCAAGACACCCGGCAGGGGGTCACGGGAGGAATCATGGGACTGTATAACCTTGACAAGATATTCAAACCCGAATCTGTAGCGGTTATAGGGGCGAGCCGGAAGCAGGGCAGTATAGGATTAGCCCTTATGGAAAACCTCACTGAAGGCGGCTATGAAGGCCGGATCATCCCGGTCAATCCAAATTACTCGGAGATCATGGGGTTGAGGACGTACAAATCCGTCTCCGAGGTAGATGGGCAGATAGATTTGGCCGTCATTGCCACGCCCATTTCCACGGTTCAGGAGATCGTCAAAGAGTGCGTGGGGACAGGGGTTGGGGGTGCCATCGTTATTTCCGCTGGAGGCAGGGAAACCGGTGAAGAGGGCCGAAAATTGGAAGAGCAGATTGAAAATGAGGCCAGAAAGGGCGGGCTTCGGATCATCGGGCCCAACTGTATGGGTCTTATCAGGCCGGACTTAAGGCTGAATGCCAGCTTCGCCGCCCACATGCCTCCGGAAGGGAAGATCGCTTTCATTTCCCAGAGCGGTGCCATCTGTTCCGCCATGCTGGATTTATCACTCAAGGAGAACATGGGCTTCAGACATTTCGTGAGTATCGGCGCCATGCTGGATGTGGATTTCGGCGACCTGATTGATTATCTGGGAACAGATCCAGAAGTGAGGAGCATCCTCCTCTATATTGAAAGCCTGACCCATTTTCGCAAATTCATGAGTGCGGCCCGGGCGGTTTCCCGGGTAAAACCCATTGTGGTCCTCAAATCGGGGAAGGGCAAGGCAGGGGCCAGAGCGGCCGCTTCTCACACCGGGGCGATCGCTGGACAAGACAGTGTGTATGATACCGCCTTCAAACGGGCGGGTGCGGTGCGGGTGGACACCCTGGAAGATTTTTTTGATTGTGCAGAGCTCCTGGCCAAACAACCCCCCCCGCTGGGGCCACAACTGGTGGTAATCACCAATGCCGGAGGCCCGGGTGTCATGGCGGCCGATGCCATTGAGGAATACGGGCTGCAACTCAGCCCCCTGGGCGAGGAGACCAAAAATAGGCTCAACCACATCCTTCCGCCCCACTGGAGCCGGGGCAATCCCATTGATATCCTGGGAGATGCCACACCCGAGCGCTATGTGGAAGCGGCCGACTGCTGCTTCGAGGCCCGGGATATCCACGGCATGCTCATCATTATCAACCCCCAGGCCATGACAAACCCCACCGAGGTAGCCCAGGCCCTGGCCCAGGGCCTGAGGGAGAGACCCTATCCCGTGTTTACCGCACTCATGGGCGGTGTGGACGTTGAAGAGGGAAGGGAGGTCATGAACCAGGAAGGGATCCCGACTTACGACACTCCGGAACGGGCCCTCAGATCCTTCATGTCTCTCCACAACTACGCAGAGAACCTGAAAATGCTCCAGGAGATTCCTTCCAGACTTCCACAAGAAGTTGAACCCGATGAAGATGAAGCCCGATCTCTGATAAAGAAGGCCCTGGAAAAGGAAGAGGACTTCCTCTCCGAGGTAGATTCCAAAAGACTGCTGTCTTTCTATGGGATTCCCGTGAACCGGACAGAGGCCGCGGGTTCCGTCGAGGAGGCGGTGGACCTGGCTTCTCGTATGGGATATCCGGTGGTGATGAAGGTCCTCTCTCCGGATATTTCCCATAAGACGGAGGCCGGGGGGGTGATCACGGACCTGCGAAGCCATGAGGAAGTGCGGGAGGCATATGCAAAGGTCATGGAGGGGGCAAAGGGCTATAAGCCCGATGCCGAGATCCTTGGTGTAACCCTCCAATCCATGATAGCGAAGCCGGAGGTTGAACTCTTGGTGGGGGCCATTAAGGATGCTAATTTCGGCCCGGTGATCCTCTTTGGTCTGGGAGGGGTCTTTGCCGAGATCCTTGGCGACAAGAATATGGGCCTTCCCCCCCTGAACCGGTCCCTGGCACGGCGGCTCATGGAAAAAACCAAGGTCTATACCCTTCTCCAGGGGTATCGCAATATACCCGCTGCTGACATGGGGCTCCTGGAACAATTGCTCATGTGTCTTTCTCACCTTCTCGTGGATTTCCCGGAGATTGCGGAAATGGACATGAACCCGGTGGTGGTAAAGGACGGCAAACCCTGTGCCGTGGATGCCAGGGTACTGGTCAAGAAGCCGGAGGTTCCTTCACCTCATCACCTGGTCATCAGCCCCTATCCCGATCAGTATGAATTCAAAGAAGTCATTTCAGGGGATGTGGAGATCTTTATTCGGCCCATCAAGCCCGAAGACGCCCCCATGCTGGTGGAGCTTTTTAACAGCCTGTCTTTTCAAAGCCGTTATTACCGGTTTATGGGTCCCATGAAGACCCTGTCCAACGACCTGCTTGTCCAGTTAACCCAGATCGATTATGACCGCCACATCGCCCTTGTGGCCCTGGGTGATGTAGAGGGCGAGGAAAAAATACTGGCGGTGGCCCGGGTGATTGCGGGCCCGGACAGAGAGGAGGCCGAGTTCTCGGTGGTGGTCCGGGATGTCTGGCAAGGAAAGGGGGTGGGGACCCGGCTCCTGGAAAAAATCCTGGGGGTGGCAAAAGAGTACGGGATTAAAACCGTCCACGGCATTGTGCTTGCGGAGAATACCCAGATGCTGCAACTGGCCCGGGACCTGGGATTTGAGGTGTCCAGAGGCCGGGGAGGGAATGAATACCAGTTGAGTATCGACCTGGAAGGCTTCCCCACCTAGGACCGCCGGTTTTTCAGGAGGGGGTGCCTCCGAAAAGTACAAGAAGCAGGGCCATGACCAGGCCTTGGATGACCCACCCGATAAGACAGACCCCCACGGCCCTTAAAGTGCTCTGGTAATCCAGGGCCTGCCTCACGGCGATGACCATGGCTACAAGCATCCAGATCCCGGCCACGGCGTAGACGAGCCAAGTGAGACCCGGGATGATGGACAAGATCCTGATCAATCCCGGAGAACTGGCAAAACCGATGGTCCTCAACAGTTCCCCGTGGTTGGCCCGGGTCTGTGGCTCCGGCAGCCATTTGGTGCCGATCAAGTAAGTGAGGTAGGCCCACACATACCAGCCCAGGAGGGCCGATATCGTTCCCAGCAAAAGCCCCAGCACTCCTACGGTACTGATGCTTCCCACACCGGCGGCCAGGCTGGAGAGGACCACCACCCCCATGGCCTGCCACAAGGCCCCTGTGTCCGCTTCCACTTCCTCATAGAGCCGCACATCCAGTTTTGCCGCTCGAATCATACGATTTACATAATCGCTCATGATATCCTCCCCCCAATTGTTTCTTTATGAAAACCTTTGGACCATAAAATGTGTATGGGGTCAATAATGTATTTTGAGATGTGGGTTTTGGGCGTTAGGAGCGTTTAGATCGTTAATATCGTTATGATCGTTGATTTCGTTGGGGATTCAATTTAACCGCCCGGGTCCGCGGAACGGCCCCTTGATTACAGGGACAGAAGATATTTTTCCCCGGGCGACGCTCCCCGGGGAAAATGCGTCCCATGGGTGAGCGAGTGGGGTGCCCAAGGCCTGGGAGATAGCCTCACTCCGTTGTATGAGACGGCCATCAACTTGGGTATTGGTTACTGAAAGGAAAGTGATCAGTGATCAGTGATCAGTCAACCTAGGGTTGACCGGTATTGGTTACTGGGTATTGGGTATTGAAACGAAAGTGATCAGTAATCAGTCATCAGTAATCAGTGGAGGAGTAGCGAAATCACTTGGATCCTTGGATCCTTATGAGATGGGAGATATGAGATATGGGCAGGGGTCGCACATCGCACATCCCAGATCGCACATCACGACTAATACCTGATACCCAATACCGCGGCGCTTGCGCCGCCACTTGAACCCTCGAATCCTTGAATCCTGGGATCCTCAACTCAAAAATACGGCCCGGGAATCATCAGAATACATGGTCCAACCCATACAGAAGGGTCAATGAAAAAGATACGCTTGTCCCAGAACTGCTTGAAACGGGTTGAGAACAACCCCTCCCTTGGTGGAAAGGAGGAACATCTATGCCTTGCTTTGTGATGCTCACCAGGCTTTCCCACAACGGCATTCGGTTTCCCAAAAACCTGGTGGACCTTGAAAGCCACACTCCGAAGTCTTCCAGGGGCTCACGGGTAGGCTTATTGTGAAGAAGGTCTGTGATGGGGGCGGATAATGGGTGAACATCCCTCCATAAACACGCCTTGGGCCCACCCCTGGGAAGAGGTGGCGAAGGACATGGAGGTCTCCGCGGAAGGAGGTCTGGCCGAGACCGAGGTCGGGAAAAGGCTTAGGAGATTTGGTTACAATCGTCTCAAGGCAACCCGGAGAAGGTCGGCGTGGTTGATCCTGTGGGATCAGGTGAAAAATCCTATTGTGGGGCTTTTGGTGCTGGCTGCGGCCCTCTCCTTTTCTTTCGGCCGTTTGCTGGAAGGCGTCTCCATTGCCATCGCCATTGTGGTCAACGCTGTCATCGGATTCTTTACGGAGCTGAGAGCCACCCGTTCCATGGAGGCCCTTCACCGTATGGGGCAAGCAAAGGCCAAGGTCCTTCGGGAAGGGGGCCTTAAGGAGATTCCCTCAGAAAACCTGGTGCCCGGCGATGTGGTCGTCCTGGAGGCGGGGGACATCGTTTCCGCGGATCTTCGCCTTACCGAGGCGGCCAGGCTTCAGGCCGACGAGTCATCTCTCACCGGGGAATCTGTGGCAGTGGGAAAAGGGGTTGATCCCGTGGAAGGAGATGTCCCCCTGGCCGAAAAGAAGAACATGGCCTTTAAAGGGACCGCCGTAACCATGGGTTCGGGACAGGGTATTGTGGTGGCCACAGGGGGACAGACCGAGCTAGGTAAGGTGGCCTCCCTGGCGGAAGAGGCTGAAGAGGAACTGACGCCCCTGGAACGGCGGCTCAACCGCCTGGCCTATCGGTTGATCTGGATCACTTTGGCGGTTGCCCTGCTGGTGGCGGTCAGCGGGCTGGCCGCCCGGAGGGAGTTATTTCTTATTATTGAGACATCCATCGCCTTGGCCGTGGCCGCCATACCGGAAGGGTTGCCCATTGTGGCCACCATCGCCCTGGCCAGGGGTATGTGGCGGATGGCCCGCCGCAATGCCATGATGAACCGGCTCTCCGCCGTAGAGACCCTGGGTGCCACCAGTATCATATGTACGGATAAGACCGGCACCCTCACGGAAAACCGCATGACCCTGTCCCAGGTTTTTCTGCCACCCCTGCAGGCCAATGCCGTGGTGGAAATGAGACCCGAAGAGGAAGAGGAGAAAGGGGGCTTCTTCTTGGGGGGTGAGACCCTTGACCCGAGTGATCACCCTGCGCTGCAGGAGGCCCTGCAGGTAGGGGTGCTTTGTAACAACGCGGAACTGGGCAGGAAGTCTTCCGCAAAAAAGGAAGCCGGCGTGGGTGATCCCATGGAACTCGCCCTCCTGAGAGCAGGCGAAAAGGCCGGATTGGTCCGGGAGGAATTGCTACAAAACATGCCCGAGGAACGGGAAGAGGCCTTTGACCCGGAGGCCATGATGATGGCCACCTTTCACAAAAAGAAAGGTCAATATGTGGTGGCCGTCAAAGGGGCGCCCGAGGCCGTGCTCCAATCCTGCACGCGGGTCCGGACCGTTGACGGGGAAAAGGATCTGGACAAGGATCAACGCAAAGGTTGGATGGAAACCAATGGGGAAATGGCTGAGGCGGGGCTGCGGGTCCTGGCTGTGGCGACCAGGAGCGCAGAATCCGTCGAAGGCGATCCCTATGAGGACCTCGTTTTTCTTGGTTTACTGGGCCTTATGGATCCTCCGCGCAAAGATGTGGAAGAGGCCATCAGGGCCTGCAGGGAGGCCGGCATCAGAATCATCATGGTCACGGGAGATCAGCCGGTGACGGCACGGCACATCGGCAGGGCCTTGAACCTCACCGACGGGGACAGGGCCAGGGTGATCCATGGCAAGGACCTGAAAAACCCGGATGAACTCACCGAAGAGGGCCGGCAAAGAATGCTCCAGGCCCCTATTTTTGCCCGGGTAAATCCCAAACAAAAGCTGGATCTGATCACCCTCCACCAGAAAAACGGATCTGTGGTGGCCATGACCGGGGATGGGGTGAACGACGCCCCGGCCCTCAAGAAGGCGGACATTGGAGTGGCCATGGGCCGGCGGGGGACCCAGGTGGCCCGGGAAGCCGCAGACGTGGTCTTGAGAGACGACGCCTTCAGGACCATTGTGGTGGCTATTCAGCAGGGCCGGGCCATTTTCGACAATATCCGGAAGTTTATTCTCTTTCTCCTTTCCGGTAATGTGGGCGAGATCATGATCGTCGGCTTCGCCCTGTTGGCCGGGGCGCCGCTGCCCATTCTGCCGTTGCAGATCCTGTATCTGAATATGATCGGTGACGTATTCCCGGCCCTGGCTCTGGGTGTGGGTAAGGGCGATTCCTCAAAGATGAAACGGCCTCCCCGGGACTCGGACGAGCCCATCCTGACCCGCGGGCATTGGCTCGCCATTGTGGGATACGGGCTTTTGATCGCTGCGGCCGTTTTGGCGGCCTTTAAGATCGCCCTCAGCTCACTGGGGATGGAGAAAGAGCATGCGGTTACCGTGTCGTTCCTGACCCTGGCCTTTGCCAGGCTCTGGCACGTATTCAACATGAGGGATGGGGATTCTCCCCTTATAAAGAATGATATCACCCGAAACCCCTTTGTATGGGGCGCCTTGGGACTGTGTTCGGTCCTGCTCCTGGCGGCGGTTTACCTTCCCGGCATTTCCACCGCCCTCAGCATGGTGCCGCCGGGAGCCAAGGGGTGGTGTGTGATTATCGGGATGAGCCTCTTCCCACTGCTCATCGGACAAGGGATCAAACAAGTCAGGATCTGAGGGGGTTGGAGTTTAGCGGTCTTACTGGCGGTGCTCCTGGCTTGACCCCATCACCGGGTCAGTTCTCCGTACTCTTCGCCAAAGTTTGGAATCCTCTTGTGAAGCCATTTATTGGCGTTAATGACGATTTTGCTCTCGAGTTGACGGACCCGCTCCCGGGAGATGTCGTACTCCTCGCCCAGTTGCTGTAATGTCTTGGGATGTTCTGCGATGATACGGTTGTCAAAGATGTCCGCCTCCCTGCCGTTGAGTTCTTTTCGGAAGTTTTTGATCTCTGCTGAAAGGCGCTCTCTCCGGTCTTTCTCAGAGAGCCTCTCGTCCGCCTCCATCTCCTCGGCCGGAATCGTATCCTGGTATCCCCGGGAACCTTCCCTGGAGGGGGCGTCGATGGACACATCCGGCCGGGCCAGGCGCTCGGTCATTTCCGTCACTTCGTCCTCCCTTACATCCAGGCGTTCTGCAAGGAGCTTGGGGTGGGGCTCCTGGCCCTGGGCCAGCAGCTTTTCTCTTTCCTTGGCCAGCTTGAAAAACAATCTGCGCTGGTTCTGTGTGGTTCCTATTTTAACGAGTTTCCAGTTTTCCATAAGGAATTTGAGCATATAGGCCCTGATCCAGAAGGAGGCGTAATAGGAGAACCGGATCCCCCGATAGGGATCGAATTTTTTGACGGCATGGATCAGGCCCAGGTTGCCTTCCTGGATCAAGTCCAGGAGATTCTTGGTCCAATACCGCTGGAAATCCATGGCGATTTTTACCACAAGCCTGAGATTGGAATTGACCAGCTTGTGGGCGGCCTCGCGGTCATTTTTCTCCCTCACCCTGACGGCCAGCTCTTTTTCCTCCTCCCTGGTCAGGAGGTCGTAGCCTCTGATCTCAAGGAGATACAGCTGGAGGGGATCCGCAAGGGCCACAGGGTGTTGGGCGCCCGTCCTTTTTTGAGGGGATGCTTGCATCATGTGACTCCCTTTAATGCCTTTTTTACCATTTTGCTTCTTTCTTCAAATCAGGCAATGGGGTCCATCCTGTATTCAAGAGAAAGGGCCGCACCCATAAAAAATCTGGCTCCTCACAAGAATTTGTGGGTGATAAAGGGATTTAGAAACTTGAAAGCATGAATCAAATCCGGTACTTCCTTTTGGTGACCAAACCGATGGGAAGGAGGATAAGATTCATGCTCATAGAA
>Ga0180432_10003516_pt1 | contig 22226 bp, 27 predicted proteins | sample SS_ome_10_FD_132414 | JGI IMG/M metagenome (GOLD analysis project Ga0180432, IMG submission 132414) | Hypersaline lake sediment archaeal communities from the Salton Sea, California, USA - SS_1_MS_2 metaG | ecosystem: Environmental > Aquatic > Non-marine Saline and Alkaline > Hypersaline >...
AATATTGTAAAAGAACTAATTTCAGAGATTCCACAATGTGACCTCTCGCAGAACAACAAGAAGGAGGTACGGCATTCCTCCCATGATTAAAATCATGGGTATCCTGCCTAAAATTTTATGAAAATAGAAACGAAAAAAACCTTTTTTATTATGGCTTTCCTTATTATATTGTTAATATTAGCATGTTTTATAGGATATAGTATAAGTTTTCATTTCCCAGATAATGAATCAAAACAATTTACTCAAATAAACTTTTTTGAAACTGCATTAAATCAGACTAATAATAAAACAGATATTATTTTTAGAGATTTAGAATTTGAGCCTGAAGTAATAAAAATAACTATAATTGGTTGTGATAATTTAAGTAAAGAAATTCATGTAGAAGTTGAAGGCTTCAATATTAATTACACTTGGAAAGATTTTTGTATAAAACTTATTCAATAAAATGCAAGAACAAGTCTTAACATTGGATGGTGCATTCCGTCATTTGTGTAAACTGTTAGATACAAAAGGTCATCGTGTAATAGATGTTAGGAATATTAATGATGGCAGACATAAATTAATAAAAACAAATACTAATAAAAAACTATGCTTTATTTATAAACGTTCATATTTTGGAACTTATAATAAACAATTCCATAATGGTAATCAAGTAGGTGAAAGTATTAATGTTGATAGGCTGTGGTGGTGTATGGATAATAATGTTGATTGGATTGTTTTTTGTTATCCTAATAGCCACGTTTATTGTATTAAGCCAGATGAGTTTATACAATTTGCCAACAAACATCATACATACAGAAAACTAGATAAGAAAGATAAAGTTAAAAATTATGGGGTAGAAATAGAAGTAACAGAAACCACAGCTTCAATAGATATAAAAGAATTAATAAGGTGGAACTTATGAATATTAGAACAAGAAGGTAAAGACGTGTTTGAGTATTCTGTTTTTGGAAGTCCTAATCAGAAAATAGGACAGTTTGCAACTCAAACTAAACTCGGAGAGTGGTCATAATGGTAGTAATATTATCTTTATTTGATGGAATTTCATGTGGTCAAGTAGCTTTAAAAAGAATTGGAATCAAAGTTGATAAATATTTTGCAAGTGAAATTGATGATTATGCTATTAAAGTAACACAAAAAAATCATCCTAAAACTATTCAATTAGGAAGTGTTGTAAATATTAAATCAAAAGATTTACCAAAAGTTGATTTATTGATTGGAGGGAGTCCTTGTCAAGATTTAAGTAATTATAAATACGATAGAGGTGATGTGAAAGGTTTAGAGGGTAGTAAAAGCTCGTTATTTTATCATTTTGTTAGATTATTAAAAGAAACAAAACCTAAATTCTTTTTATTGGAAAATGTAGCAAGTATGCAAAAAAAATGGATTGATATAATTAGTAAAGAATTAGGTGTTAAACCAATTATGATAAATTCATCTTTGGTTTGTGCAGCTGAAAGAAAGAGATTATATTGGACTAATATTCCAAATATAACTCAACCAAAAGATAAAAAGATATTTTTAAAAGATATTGTTTTTATTAATAATATTCCAGAAAAGTATTGGTATTCAAAATATTCAGTAACGTATAATGGTTCTGATAAGAAAGTTGAAGCTACTTTAAATTTAAATGGACATAGACAAGCTAAAGAAGTTTATAATTTAAAGTTTAAATCAAATACCTTATTATGTGATGGGAATGGTGGAAATTTAGTTAAAAAAATATTCCAATATGGAAAAGTTAGAAAACTTATGCCAATTGAGTACGAAAGAATACAAACACTTCCAGATAATTATACTCAAGGATTAAGCGATAGTAGAAGATACTCTGCAATAGGAAATGGTTGGACTGTTGATATAATTTCCCATATTTTATCACATCTTCCTCTTGCAGAAAACTCAAAGGAGGTACGGCATTCCTCCCATGAATAAATTCATGGGTATCCTGCCTAAAATTTTATGAAATGCCCTAACTGTTCCCAAAATATGTTTGAAATAGAAGATGTCTGTATGAATGAGACTTTCATACATTGGAAATGTGATGATTGCAATCAGAAGTTTAGTCTTGTTGCTGAATCATATATTGATAATTTAAAAGAACAATTAGAATTAATAAAAATAAGTCATAAAGAATTATCTGATAAGATATATTTGATTAATAAAAGGTTTGAAGAAGAATGATAAAATAAAATGGGATAAGTAACAATCCCAACACAATAAAAACATTTAAATAGATCAAAGTTTTAAAATTTTTTCACAATATTGTGCTGTGTAATCTACATCCCCAAACTGTAGGTATTTTTGTACAATTCTTTAAGCACGCTATTTTTCAAATGCATAGCACAATATTATTTTAATAACACTAAAATGAATAAAAAAGTTGCACAGTCTGAACCTTGCATTCTTACATCTATTAACAAATTCGACCAACACATTCTTAAGCTATTATATGAAAACCCAGAAGGTTTAAGAATGAAGACAATAAACGCTTTATTACCGTCGAAGAGAAGGACATTATACTATCATTTAAATAAGCTTAAAAAGTTATCATTAATAATCAATATATTTCCTATCTGGAAAATTAAGGCATCATGTAGAAACCTTGCACACTTACTAAAAGGTAACAACATTCAAAGTCATAAATTTTCTTTTGTAGTAAATCTTATAAGAAAACCTTATTGGTGGGACAATCGTCATAATAAGTTATTAAAACTTAAAGACCATCATTTTAAGAATGTTACTTGGGGTAGGGTTAAGTATACCCAGTTAGATCGTGATGATTATATAATCCAGGCTTTTCCTAATAGTATTGTTATCATTAATAGGAAACAGTATTGGGGGAGTACTCCTTATGATTGTTTGATCGACAGTTTAAACGACGTTTTAGATCTAATAAGCTTTATTGAAGAATTGTATAAGATCCAATTAACATTAGATGGTGTTCCTCATATGAATATTAAGAGCCACCATTATGTAGATATTAATCATGCTCTTGCTTTAAAATGTAAGAAAGACAAGAAGGGTTTTATGGTAGAGATCAATAATGAGAAACGTGTCTGGGTAGATTTCAGTATACCTTTTGGTTTAGAGTATGGTCATAAGGATCATGCTACTGAAGATTATAAGAAGCTCAACCCTTTCTTTACTGACATATTAGAAATGGATCAAGCTCCTTTGATGTCTGATTTAATTAAGATGATCCAGGTACAGCAAGAGCAGATCAATTCTCTTTTTTATAAAGCTCCAGACGAGTTAAATAAGAAAGACAGTTATTTTGGCTGATTTAAATGAAAAACAAATGGACTGACTATGATGAATTGAAATATCTACTTGAAAGGATCATACAGATTAATAAAGAAGTAAAGGAGATGGTTAAGAATGACTGAAGAAGAACTAATAAAAATCTTTGTACGTGAGATACGTAAGGATAACAACCGAGATCATATAGAGATCCCTAGATAATCCCGACTTTTGAGAAACATTTATATATATATAAATTTAAGATATGTATTATGATCCCTGACGTAACAAACAGTATAAATGGTAAATTATTAAAAAGGTTACAATTAGAGGTACAAGCGCTAAAAAATAATTTAAATGTACGTAATGAAGAGTTGATTAACAGTATAAATAAGTTAGAAAAGTGCTACAATAATTTAAAGATTCGTGTTTATAATAATGAAGGGCAGATATTAGATTTAAAGGGTGTAAAGTTTGAGGTTTAGTATACTACTATTAATTTTGTTAATACCTTTTGTTTCAGCAACATATGATTATTCTATAAATAATGAAAGTTATAGATCCAATTTTACCGGAACATTAAATTTAAATAAAGTAATATTTACTAAGGAGTGTCGTGATCAGTATAATACTTTTCTTTCCCAACAGCCAGAGCAGTTAGTAAAGGAATATTGTGAAACTAGTAATTATAAGCTAGCTGTTTTGGCTTTTTTTGTATTGATCATGTTAATTTTGGAGCCTTATGTAAGAAAAAGAATCTTAGATTACAAGATTGACAATGTCGCCATTAGCAGTAATAGTTTAATTTTTATGTATCGTTGGTTGTTAGCTGGTCTTGTTTTCATGTTAATGTATTCAAATTATTTATTGAGTTGAATTAGTATATTATGATATACCTTAGTTTAAATATAATACTATATTTTAAGATACAAAAAATGTTAAAATACATAGCATATGTTGTAATAATAATTGTGTTCATCTTTTTATTAGATCGGTGGTTGAGGAGACGTAACAATCCTTTATAAGTATCTAAGAAAAGTTTATATATAAGATATTTAAATTAAGCTGTAATATGTCTAAAAAGATTCTCAAATACGGTTCAGGTTTGGTTATCGGCAGTTTCACTGTTGACAAAGTTGCCAAGTTATGTCCTTCTGGCACAAATATAAACAGGACTGCTCAATCAGCTTTTGGTATAAGTAGTGTAGCTATGCCAGTACAAGCCACCAAAGGTTTATTGGATAATGTCAAACGAATTTATAAATAAAGGAAATAGAAAATCGGGCAGGTATAATTTAAGCTGCCCTATATGTAGGAGTTATTTATTTGATGGGGTCTCATGTTTAATATGCGGTTACAAAATTTATTAATAATCTTGTTGTTAATACCTATAGCTTATGCTGGTATTGATGCTGATCATCCAGATTTGTTAGCTTATTACAAGTTTGATGTTGACGGTACTGATGCTTTGAATGCTAGTAATGTTACTTCTGGGAATGTTAGCATTATTTCTGATGGAAAGATTAATGGTGCTGTTAATTTTTCAGATCACAGAAATAATTGTTTAGTCATAAAGAACAATACAAATCCGACAGGATCTATTAGTCTATGGATAAATGTATCAGATAAGATTGAAAATTTTGATAGAATATTTATTGCAGATAAAAATTCAACTAATAGATTTCAAATAAGATATAAAGGTGGAGCTATAAATTTCTATGCACAAAAAGATAGTTCTGACCAAGTAAATCAAGATGTTTCAATAAATAACAATACATGGTATCATTATGTTGTAACTTGGGAGACTGATAATGTTACAATATATTTAAATGGAATAAAAATGGCAAGAGACACAAAATTTTCAATGCCAGATGTAAATATATCTAATAATACAATCGGTTGTTTGCAACAACCAGGTAGTATGTTTGATGGAGTTATAGATGAACTATCTTTTTGGAAAAAGGTCTTATCTCCTGATGAGGTCTGGGATTTATATCTATATAATAAAGGTTTACAATATCCTTTTAATCCAGGAGAAGTTAATGCTACAGTAGATTATAGTTCTGTTAACAAATCAATTAATATGTATTACGGGGCTCAAGACAAAGAAACAGAAGTATATTTTTTGAATGACACAGTAGATCAACAAGATTATTTAGATCTGGGAACAGATTATAAAAGAATTTGGGTTCAAGAATCTTATAGGAATGATATGATAAACACAATTCCTTTATTAGATGATTGCATTACTTATGATTATACGAATCTAACAAATATCACTAATCAGACACTCCAATTAGGAATAATTCCATATATTTCATTTTCATATGCTCCAGACTGTATGAGTAATGGTACAGGCGACTATGGCAATGAGGGAACTCTTCCAAATTCCTATAAAAATTTTTCATATTATGTTGGTAATATAACTTTGTGGTTTTATAATATGTGTGACAATGGCACTTTATCATGTGGAGATTTCAATAAATGGAGATTTGAGATTTGGAATGAAGTACATAATGGTTCTTGGTATTTAGGTGGCAGAAATAGATACGCTGAGTTATATAATGTAAGTTATCATAGATTAAAAAGAATTGTTCCCGATGCTTATATTGGTGCAGGATCCGTTAAAAGAGAAATATCTGGAAAAAATTTAACAAACTTTTATGATAATTTAACTAATGGAGATTATCCTGATTTTATAGGGTTACATATATACGATAAAGTAGCAAAAAGTGATTCTGGATTATCAAGATATGATTTTGTTGCTTGGGGAAATGTACTAAACATAACAAAAGAACTTTATTTGCAAAATATTTCTAATTATATTGATTTAATTACTTCATATAGATCCGATACAGAAGTTTGGAATGGTGAGTATAATATGGATTCTACATGGTCGCCAAGAACCCATAATTACATTAAAACTCAAGAAGGATCTGCTTGGTTAGCTTTAGCCTTACATTGGCAAGTATTAACTGAGATAGAGTCTGATATGAATTTTGAAAGAACTGGAGACGAATTTGGTCTAACTTATGCAAATAACACTATTACTCCACCATATAATGTCAAGACAAATTGGACATCTCGTTTTACTAACAACAGTAATTATTATACAAGTACAAAGACAGATGACTATGTTGAAGTTGCATCAACAGATAACGATATTGTTGTTATCAATAAGATTAATAAAAGTTTAACTGTTAATTTGAATCTTACAAATAAAGGCACTGTTAATTATGTAATAGACGAAGCAAATACAAGGCATGATGCTTCTGGCGGACTTATTCCTATAGATGTTGATCCGTTTGATGTAAAGTTCTTAAGAATGGCAAATATAAGTCTAACTTATGAAGTAAAAAGCAAAGAAGCGTGTAATGACCTTGTTGGTTTAATTGGTGACGCTTTTAGTTTAAGTGTTATTGTTTTAATTATTCTGGTTGCTGGAGCTACAGTTACTGTGCTTCAATTATCTGTTAATGATGTTAATCTTGTTACTTTATTTACTGTAATAATATTTTCAGCAATAACATTCTTATTAGGATACTTTATTGTAGCTTATGTTTCAGGGGCAATATGTTGAAAAAGGAGGTAATATAAAAATGCCAAAGAAAGAGTTAAAGTTTTACGATTTAAAAAATCGTAAAAGTTTTAAATCAAGCAATTATAAAATTGTTACAAAGAATAAAAGAAAATTTGCTGTATGCAAAGCACCTAGTGGAATAGATGCATGGAGGATTATAGGAAAATGAAAAAGAAGCCTATAATTAAGAATGTTCAGGTTAGAACACCCAAGATCATGAAAAAACCTAAAAAACCAATATATAAAGGATAAAAATGGCGACGATGCGGGAAATCTTTGGTTATTCTAAAATTATGACCAAGAATAAAAGGAGTAAGGAATTACTACTTAAACCTAAGTTTAAATTCAGAAGCAAGAAGAGCCGTATTATAAATACAAAGAGATATTTAAGAAAGATAGAAAACACCAAAGACTTTAAAGTACAGCTAAAAAAAATGAAAGATTTATATGTGAAATAATCCATCGTCCATCAAGTCTCTAGAACAATACCCAGCACAACACAATACTTTGACCCTACCTTTGTCACATTCTTTTCAAAATCTTGTGTTGGGTATTTTTTTTTAATAATCCCGACTTTTAAGAAACATTTATATATAAACTAGTGATAGAATTGTTAAGGTGATAAAATGACAAACGAATTTGATTACTGTCCACATTGTGGAAAGAAGTTAGTAGAAGAAGAAAAGGAAGAACCAAAGAAAGATAAAAAAGAAAAAGAAATATTAGATAATTTACAAGAAATGGCATAATCAGGGTGATAAAATGGAAGAAGACAAACTAAACATACCAATATATAAAATTAAAGTAAAGAATCCAAATACAGGAAACGCCGAAGAAAGAAAAGCTATAGACATAGAAGTATTACAAACTTGGTTAGAAGCAAAAATAAATAATACTAATCCTTTATATGTTGATGCTAAAGATTTTAAAGAATTAACCGTTGAACATTATACTGGTTTAGTAAGTAATACAATTCTGAAGAATTTATCTAAACAACTAGATTTAGCATCAAATGATATTGCTAATGAAATACCTGAAGAAAAAAAGGAAGAACCAAAACCACAACCCGAACCTAAAAAAGATGATGATATAATAGATTTGGAAGATGAGTGATTGGAGTTATTATATTCATTATGTTAGGAGATTACAAGAGAATCATTTTGATGTTTTGAATATTTTATCAGGTGCAAAAGGTTTCGGGAAAAGTAGTCTAGCAATTATTATGGCTAAAGATTACTTGGACAAGTTTAGTTTTGTTTGCCCATACTGTAAAAATGAATTCTATAAAAACCTTTACACTATGGAAGAAACAGAAAACGGTTATCAATTCTATATTCCAGAATTTATTAAAAATGATAAGGCATATATTAAATGTCCAATAGCATTAGAGTTAGATGAGAAGACAGGAGAAAAAAAGAAAGTTTCTGGTTGTGGAGGCAAATTTGTATACAGTCAAAGAAAAAAGATTAAATGGGATCCAGGAAAATTTATAGCATACGATAATCAAGATGTTGTAAGAAAGATCTTTAGTTTACCGCAGTGCAGTCCAATCATAGCAGACGAAGCAATAAACTTCTTATCTACATTAGATCATAACAAGACAGAAAGCAAAGAACTTAAGAAATTGTTTACAGTAGTTAGACCTAAAAGATTTTTTTACTTCTTTAATATACCAGAATTAACTTGGGTTGACAGTAAATATCGTGAAGTCATGAGTACTTTTTGGATTCGATGTATTGAGAGAGGTACTGCTGTAATCTTTGAAAGAGATAAAGGTGAAGCAAAAGACAAATATCATTTAAAAGAATTGGAAAAAATTATGGGTACTGTAAAGTTTTTTACTCCAATGGAAAAAATCAAACGTAGTATAAGAAAACATCCTTGCTTTTTTGATATGATAAAGTTTAAAGAATTAGATAAGAAAACCTATGAAGAATATGAATATGTTAGAAACGCTAGAAATCTTCAGAGACAAATAGAAGAACAAGAATTAAGCAATAAAGATATAGCAAAAGTTATGTCATGGAATCTGTTAAGAAATTGGGACAGGATTCAGATAGAGGTTAATAAAAGCAAAGATAATAGAATGACTTATAATCTTCTAGTAAGAGAAATTCTTTTAAATCCTGTACAAAATCAAAAAATGGTTAGTGAAGGAACATTACGTAACTGGATATTTGGTGTTGATGAATATGTTAAAAGTAAAGGTAAAAGTACTGAGGTTTTTGAAGGGAGTGACTTAATTGATTTATAAGTATCTAAGAAAAGTTTATATATAAGATATTTAAATTAAGAGCTAATATGCCTTTACAGAAGATTTCTAACCAACAAACTAAGAAACAAATAGTTGCTAAAGAAAGGGTAGAAGCTATACAAAGAGCACAGGCAGGTTTACCAGCCCCTAGAGCTGAGTTTGTAAAACAACAAGCAAGAAAGAGCCAACTTGAAAAAGAGATTAAGTTTGTGCAAGATATTGAGAAATGGCAAACATATAAAGGTGCTACTACTGGTTTTGGTCAAAGACTATTTTCTAAATCACCAAGTTATTCTTTTGCACAATTAAAGGGCGCAGGTAGTATTCAACTACCATATTTTCAAGGTACATATAAAGAATTAAAGGTTAGACCTGATGGAGTTGAGGTTATAACATATCAGAATCCAAAAGTAGAGTTTGGCATTAGGGGCAATCCTTTAAACCCTGAAGGACAAGTAGTAAAGAAAGAATTTATTAAAATTACCACTCCAGAAGTAAAACAATATTTAGATTATCAACGAGCGCAATTTAAAGGTAGCTTTAGTAAAGATATAGCAGGTATCCAACAAGAAAAAATACTTAAAAAACTTGGTAAAGAAAAGATAAGTTTTGATCCAACAGTTTCTACTTATAATCCATTTACAGGTAAAACACAATATGTTAAAGATGGAAGGTTATACGAAGTAAAAGGTGCGCCAAGAGAAACACCAATAACAAAACCATATTTAACAGATCCAATAACAGGCAAAAAAATAACAGTTAGAAAAACACCTGAAGGAAAATATGTTTCAATATTTGCTACTACTGGAGGCAAACGTATAAGAAGCCTAGAAAAAGCAGAGAAATATCTTGAACCTGAATATAAAACTTTACTAAGAGAACAATATGACTTAAAAACAAAAGAGTATAAAGGCAAAGTTAAAGAAAAGTTAGTAGGAATGGACGTTGTAAAACCATACATTGAATTAACAATCGAAAAAGCACCTAAAAAAGAATTTTCATTATATCCACAAACATACAAAGAATTATTTTATTCACCAAAGATAAAAACAGGCGAAAAAACCAGCAAATTATATTATGGTTTTAAAACAGAAGATAAAATATTAAGACCTGAAGATGATATAATAGAAAGAACAATATTTAAAGTTAGTAGAGTAAAAACTGAAGGTAAACCAAACGTATTTGTAGGCAAAATATTATCATTAGTAGGTTTAGGAATAGGAAAAAGATTTAAAGAATATAAACAAGAATTTGAAGAAGTGAGTGTTCCAATCCTATCTAAAGCAAAACCAAAACCTAAAATACCAGAAAATACAATATATAAACAATTTGACAAATTTATTAAAGATCCAATAGCCGAAAGTAAAGAAGGTTTAAAACGTGTTCGAGATTTAGCATATTTAGTTAAGCCTTCTAAACAAGATAAAAAAACCTTAGAAAGATATAGAATTCCATTTTTAGAAACTACATTACCTAACGCTACAAAGACTTTTATAGAAAAAACTAGAAAGAAACAAGTAGAACAAGCTTTTAAATTTTTAACAACACCAAAAGATGAAACAAGGAAGGGTATAAGAAGAGTAATGAATTTAGCAGAAGCAACAAGGATACCAGCATTAGTTAGAAAAGTATTTGAACAAAAGAAAAAGTTTCAGGAAGATCCTTTTAAAGAATCTAAAAGAGGAGTTCAAAGATTATTAGCAGGTCAATATGTAATAGATGAAGCAGAACAAAAAGCAAGAGATTTTGTTAAGAAAACTGTAGTTGACAAACCTGGAGAAAGTTCAATAGTAGCTGGAAAAATATTTGCAGATATAATAACTTTTAGTTATGGACAAAGAATATTAGGTGCTACAGTAGAAACTACAACCAAAATAGGAAAAAAACCTTTTAGATTTTTTACAGAAGAAGCAGGCGCAACAGGTAAAACTCCATTTGAACAATTATTAAAGAGTAAAGGAGCTAGAAAAATCTCTTATGGTTTACCAACACCGAAGAAGACATTAAAACAAAGGAAACCAATAAGTAAAGTAGCAAAGGAAAAAATAGCAAGACAACAAGCATATGATCCTAACGTGTTTTTTGAAAAAGGACAAGTTGGTTTTAGATTTAGAAGTCCAGGTTTGAAAAAAAAACAATTTACAAAAGAGAGAGTAATAAGAGTAGAACCTTTTAGTAAAAAAATAACAGAAATTAAAGATACTTTATTTAACAAAGAAATTTTAAAGACAAGATATAAATATGATTCAAAAGGTAAAAAAATCTTTGTAGAAAATTTAAAAGGAATGGGTACAAAACCAGGTTTAAGAAAATTATATCCACGTGCATTTCAACAAAAAACCACAGCAGGAATAGGAAAACCTATTAAAGATTTAGTATCAATTCAATATGGGAAGGAAATAAGTTATTTAAGAGCTTCCGATGTAATTCCTAAATTACCAAAAGGAGGATATAAACCAAGACCAAAGAAAAAAGCGGCTAGAAGACTTCTTAGAGCTGGTAAACCACCAGAAGGTTTTGCAATGGCAATAGAAGGTAAAGAATTAACTTTTTATGGAAAAAAACTACAAACAACTACACAAACAATAACCAAGATAGAAGATATAGCAAAATTAAAAAGAACAAGAAAACCAACATATAAACCAGAACAAACTATAATAAAGCCTATTGTTGAATTAAAAAAACGTGAATTAATAATAGGAAAGCCATCACTAAAGTTACAAAAACGTCAACCAATGGCTGAAAAAGCAGTAAATATTAAAGGTTTTCGTACAGGCAGAAGCACAGAACAATTATTACAAAGATTATATCAGAAAAAACAAGCAAGGATAACGGAATTACAAAAATCTAAAAGAGTTGTAAAGAAAAAAGATACTTTTTCTATTGTACCGTTTTATTCTAAAGGTATTCAGGTTCTAGAAAAAAAAACGACAAGTTTAGATAAAATATTAGATGTGTTTGGTACATTAAAACCAAAGAAGAAAAAGAGATTAAAAATATTTGAAAGTCAAGAATATGTAACTTATGACAGACCTTTGATAGTAGCAGACAAACCACAAATTATTAAACCAATAGAATCAAGAAATATAGTTAATGTTATTGAAAAGAAAGGTGTATATGTAACAAGACCTGAAGCAATAAAGGAAGGATTAAAAGATATAGGTTTAGTGTTAAAAGGAACAATAAGAAGAACAGGTAAAACAATTGTACCAGCAACAAGAATAGATACTTTAAAAAAGTCAGAAATTAGACCAGACATAAAAATGCAGGTTGATATGAGACAAAAAGATTTAACTAAATCATTTTTTTTAACAAAAATAAAGACAGATATAAAACCAGACATAAGTATAGATATAATGCCTATAGTAAAAGTAAAAGAAGCAATAGATATTAAACAAAAACAATCACAAAAAAAGAAACAAAAATTAGTAAGTATTGTTCCATTAGCTTTTATAAAACCAACTAAATCTATATTTGACGATTTTAAAACAAAACCTTCAAAAAGACAAAGATTAAAACCAATAATAAAAATGCTACCTAAATATAGAAAAAGTGATTTTATGAAAGATTTTGTAACCAGAACAATAAGAACACCACCACCACCACCTGAAAAAATAATAAGAATTCCGCTATTAGATGATGATAAAAAGAAAAAAAGAAGAAAGAAAAAAAAGAAGTTACTTGATTTGGGTTTTGGTGTAAGACAATTTAAAATATTAAAACTTAAGAAAAAACGGAGGAAGAAAAAATGAGCAGTTTGTTACAAAGAAGCAAATTACCAACTGATCAAAAAGCATTTTTACGTAGAACTAAGAATAATATGTTAGCTAGGTTTACAGACAGTGATAAAGATAAAGTAATTAATGGTTTAGATTGTCAATGGCGAAATAAGAGAAAACATAATCTAGAAGATAAATTGAAACCAACCTTTGCAGAAAAAATAAGAATGGCTAAAGAAAGATATGACAAAAATGTTGGTAGAGATTTAAGAGAATCTCGAGAAAGACAAAAAATAATTAAACAAAAGATAAAATTTTTAGCTAAAGACATAAAAAAGATTAAAAAAGGCAAGAAAAACAAAAAATCTTTTTATAAACCTCAAAAAGTTAAAAAAATTCCTTTAGTTACAGACATAATGGGCTTAAAATGAAAATAAGAAACAGCAATGCTTACGCAGCATTAATAGTAATTGTATTAGTAGCAATTATTAGTATTAGCTTTTTTATAATTCTAAAACCATACGGTATATTATATGAAAAATTTATGAGCAATGATGATTACACTGCACATGCAACAGAAGCATTATGTACTGCTGATGGCGGTTTTTGGAATGATGGTGTTTGTGAATCATTACCAACTTTAGCAAGAGATACAATAAATTTTAATAGAAAAATCTGGTTATTAACACCAATTATATTTATACTGGGCTTATTTATATGGTTGTGGACAGTCTCAACTAGAAGAGATCCGCAGGAGTTTTACTTAAGATGATGAAAGTACGTAACAGTCAACCTTTTGTAATGATTATATTTATTATTTCAATAATTATAATAGGTATGGCATACGTTATATTACAACAACCACTAAGCACAACATATGATTATGCTTATAATGATAGCAATTTAAATGATCAAGTATATCAAACATTTTTTATGCAGATGAAAACAATCTGGATTTGGGTTTTATTTCCTATTGTTATTGCTTTGATATGGTGGTCGGTGATGAAAAGTATTGAAAAAGGTTATATACCATGAAGAAGTATTTATTATTGTTAATGTTAGTAATGATTCCTGTAGCTTATGCTGCTATTCATGATCTAAGTGGTTTTAGTAATGTTGGTAATGCTTTTGATAAAGATTATGCAACAAGCGCAACAAAAAGTACAACTTTTGCGAATCCTAGTTATCAATTAGGTGAAACTTTTGATTATGTAATGAATATAACAAAATTAAATTATTCTGTTAAAATAGAAGGATATTGTGACGGTGCTGGCAGTGGTGGAAGTTTAAAAATTCAAACTTATGATGGTTCAACCTGGTCAGATGAATATCAAATTTGGAATCAAACTTGTGAAAGTTATCCTCAAGCTTTTAATAGTGGTACAAGAACGGGCGTATATACTTTACCCTCACAAAGTACTAATATGGGTTACCGAGTATTTTGGAATTATATTAGTGATACCACAGGAACACAAAAAGCAACAGCTTATATATTAGGTTACCAAGAACCCGCTCCGATATTACAAAATACTTCCGTATTATTAGGTGGTAATTATCCTGGATATTATTTAGACTGTAGTTTTAAACCTTTAAATATTAATAATAATACATTAAATGTAAGTTTGACATGGTATAAGAATGATGTAAATGTTGCAACTTATGATTATATAGTACAAAACCCTACATTAGAACAACAAAACACCACAGGCAACGGTACAGGTAGAGTTAATGAAAGTCTAGATAGGGGAGATAGATGGTATTGTAGTATGACTGCAACAGATGGTAATGTAACAAGCACAACAAACAGCGCTGAATATACAATTGAAGACATTACATATGTTACTTCTAATATTTCAAGTATTCCAACTGTTAAAAAGAATTTCACTGTCAATGTAAGTTATTGGAATATTCAAAGCAGTGTAGTTTGTGGTGTTTATACAAATACGTCAAACTTAAATTGTTCTGCTGTGACAGCATTTAATAATCAAGCAGAAGTATTATGTATAGTAAATGATACTCAATATGTAGAAAGTGTTAATGCCTCTCCTTATTGTACAAATGGTACAGTTTATAATACAACAGGAGCCATACTTAATATTGACACGGAATACAAAGTAAGTTTTTATGGTTGGAATATGTGGAATAATAGTAATGTAGGCAAACTTAATGTAAATTTAACTAATAGCACAGGAACATACAACTTTACTGATACTACAGGCAACTTAACATTAATGTATGGTTATGCTGATTCAGGTTGTAATGCTGCAAATATAACCTTTTACAGTGAAGAGTATATGAATAATTATACTTTAACAACAGATGATTGTAACTTAAGCGAAAGTTATAATTACAGTTTTTATCAAGCAATATTAAATGTTTTTGTTTATAATAATGTAACAGACACTTTAATAGATAATAGTATAATCCAAGTAAATGATAGCTCTGTTAATAATGTCACTACAGCGGACACTGGCATTTTAAGCTATTTTATTAACGCAGATACTTTCTCTATTAATGCTACAAAAAGCAGTTACACGGCTTCAGATATAAATGTTAGTACAATTCCAATTAAAACAAATTACAGTGTAAATGTAACTTTAGGTAAAAATTATAACATTTTTTTAAGGAGAGAACAAGATAATAGTACTTTTAATTTAACAGAATCTGGTAGCACAAATTATACAATTACTTTAGATGTATATTGTCCTAGTTTACAAGTCAGGCATGTTATAGACAGTGCTTTCGACAGTATAGATAATGTTGATTGTGTATATGATTATTGGCTAATAACACTTACTTCTAGCACAGATACATATTATAGAACAATTAAACCACCAAGAATAGATGAAGACATATATATTTATTTGTTAGACTTAAAAGTTGATACTGGAGTTCAAATGAATTTTCAATTAAATGATTTATCTGGCACTTTTGGTGATGGATATTTAGAAGCAAAGAAGTATATAAATGGTACAGCTACAACTGTTATATTACAATATTGGGATGTAGAAGATAAAACTGTTTTCTGGTTTGATCAAAGTGAAGCATATGAATTATTTGTTACTGACAATAATGGTGAGCAAACATCTCTCGGAGACATTGTAGCAGACACAGCAGACACAAAAACGATAGTTTTACCCGCAGTCCAGTTTTATTGGGATACACAATTTAATGAAGTACAGTACATATTTACTGCTAATAAAAGCAAAGGAGAAGCATATCTTACTTATATTGATACTTCAGCACTGGGTTTAGCTAATTTGACCTGGTATATTGAAGAATATAACAGTACAACAGAAGTATTTTATTACAGTAATCAAACAACTGGAAATACAACAATAACAGCAACAAACCTTAATTTAAGCAAAAGCTACCTAAGCTTTTTTATATTAGATCATAATGATAACACTTATGATATAACCATTCAAAGACCTTTATGGTGGGCTTCAAGCACAACATTTGAAGGTTTTGAAGCATGGAACGAACATATTAAACTATGGAGTGCTGTAAGTATACCTATTTTAATGTTAATGATAGCAACAATTTTAACAGTTGAATGGGTTTTTATCATAGTTTTAATTATTGTAAGTGTGTTTAATCAGTTTGATTGGTATAATTTAATAAATGAACAAGTATGTATAATCTCTGCCACAAACTGTTATAATAGGATAAGCATTTTAATAAGCATTTTTGCTGTTTTAACAGCTTTTATGTGGTTTAGAAAATTTAGGGGAGAAAAATGAAATATTTTGCAATAGTTTTTATGATATTGGTATTGAATTTAACCATAACATTATTTACTCAGGCACAAGTTATCCCTATAAATGATTTAAATATATCTAGCCTGGATGAAGTTGACCAATACGGTAATATTATAGAAAATAATAAAAGCATGGCATATTCAATAGAAAAATGGACAAATAAAGATAGAAATAAATACTCAAATGCAGGCATTTTGAATGAAGATCAACAGTATTTACAATCTGGCGGAGATTTTGTAAGAAGTTTATTTTACTTTTTTGAAGTATTTGTAATTGGCACAGTTTTAATATATCCAACAATGATAAATATTGGAGTACCGCATTTTATGATATGGTTTATAACAACTATTGTATACTTTTTTTATATAATCGGTTTATTACAATTAGTATCTAATAGAAATTTAGAACAAATGAAATAAAAATGGCAAACGCAACAGCATTTCCAGTAAATGAAGGATGGCAGTATTTAACCAATACTAGCCAATTTAACTTAGTTAAAGCTTCAGTTGTAGGCTGGCAATATAGTAGTCATGGTATTGCTGCCTTTATGGCATTCAGTTTTATAATAATTTTAGCGGGCACTTTCATTTATATTAAAACACAGAAAATTTATCCTTCAGCTTTTGCTATGATCTTTTTAACATATGTAATAGATTATTATGCAATTTTGGATATACCCGTTTATGAGAAATACGGGCTACAAATAATACATATGTTATATATTGCAATACTGCTGTTAATAGCAGGCGCCACATTCTTTCATTGGTGGAATAGACAATAACCAATTTTATCACCCAATAAAGGCTATCTATTTTAGATAGCCTTTATAAAATACTAGGCAAAATATATAAACCTTTCGTATATATATAGTGCCTAAGATGCAATTAAGAAAAAGCCAATCAGTAGGTCTAAAAGAGCTTATTGCAACATTAGTAGTATCTGGTGTACTCCTAATTATTGGAGTTGTAGTTTTTGCGAAAGTAAAAGCTTCAATAGATCAATCCGATCTAACAACAGATGCAAACACAACTATTGAAAATGTTGAACAAACTACATACGACTCATTTGAGTTAGCAACTGTAGCTCTGATTGTACTTGCTGCTGCTGTTATAATTGGTATTTTAATTAGAGCTTTCGGAGCTTAGATTTAAATATTAGTTATATTTGGGGGTTTTATATCCCTGTGTAGGTAGTACAAAGTATTACCTCTTTTTTTTCAATAAAAAACTGCGAGGTTATATAAATGGCTAAAAGAAGAAAAAAACGAGGAAGAAAGAAAAAGAAAAGGAGATAATCAAAAAATTTATAAATTTGAATTTTTTTATTTTTAAAAATGTATAAAAATATATATATTTTAATACTAATAGTTATGATTTCTACTGTTGTTTATGGTTATAGGGAAGCCATGCCTCAAAGTGCATTAGACAGATATGAAAAAGAAAGGTATTTAATAGCTTTTCTAGATCAAGATGAAATTGTAATTGGCAACTGGACATTTACGGGAAATGTCACGTTTCTTAATATAACTGTTGTTAATGAGAGTTTTATTTGTTTAGATGATGTATGTATAGATTCATGGGCAAGTTTAAATGTAACGGACACTAATGCTTCAACTGAATGTAATGATGGGGAATATCTTGATGGTGATAGTAATTGTTATAATTTTAATAATACTGTATCAGACTTAAGCTCTGCTGATACAAACTGTTCTGTTCCTGGCAGTTGTCCTGATGTAGCTTATATGAATTATGCAAACAATGGTGTTTTTTATTCGGATGAAATATCAGCTCCACAAAATTGGACAGATAACCAGAACTATCCTGTAAGATGTCCAGCAGATACAGTTATTGTTGAGGTAGGCGATAGTAATATTTGTGTTCAACTAAGTTATGATAATATTTCACAAAGTTTTAATGTTGTTCAGTTTCCAGGCGGAATAAATTCTAGTAATATTAATGTTACAAAATTAATTGCAGAGATAGTTAATGTAACCCAGAATTTAAGTTTGAATGAAGGTGTTGATATTAATCTCCTAGCGAGAAATTCAGGTGCTGGACTTAGCGGATCAAAGATTGCGTGGTTTAATGGAAGTACAGAAGTAGCAAGAATAGAATTTAATTACTTTCCTACAGGGCAAGTTCTGGGATTAAACATTACAAGTGATAAAGCAATGAGGTTCGGTGTTCCAGAGGGATTCCCTATATATTTTGATGGTCGAACAAGATGGGAAGATGATAAACCATTAGAGATAGGATCAGGAGCTTTTGATAAAGGTGATTATGAATTTTATTTTGACGGAAGCAATAATTCAGTTGTTTTCAGAGCTGGATTATCTATTGCACCACCGAGTAAAGTTCATTGGAATCAATATATGAGCGATACAGATTTCCAGATTTCAGGTGATAATGACTTACACATGTTTTATGCTAACGCAGAGTATAGCAGGGTTGGAATTGGAACTAAAGACCCTAATTATAAACTTGATGTTAATGGAACAACAAACGCTTCAAAGTACTTAGCACAATCATCTAACATAAGCAACATGACAACAGATAATATTACTTGGCGAGGAAAAATACAATATGATGAAAGATTTACAGATAGGTTTCCATTAAAACAAATAGAAATAGATGTTGAACAACATTATAATGATAGTAGTATAACAAATGCTGGAATTATAGATATAAACTGGAAAGAATATAAAGACATTACTAACAAAGCAACAGATATAATTAAACTTTTAAAATTTAAATATGATGGAACACCGAAATATAATAATACTGGAGCAAACCCAGTATTATTTTCATTAGAATCTAATTACAGACCACTAATAGTCGGTGGAAAAGATGTTAGATTAAGTGCGATAAACTATGATTTTGACGTAGCACCTGGAGATAACAGCGAAGCTTCATCAGAATTTATTGTATCAGTAAATAAATATACCATAGATTTTGGAGCCGCTACTTCATATTTAGAATCACCATCAAATTTAATATATCAAGACGTAGCAGGAAGTTATACGGGAGATTTATTTGGAATAGTTGGTTTAAAAGATGTCAATGTTACATACCTAGATTTTAATCCTAACGTGTTTCTCGGTAGTATAGACGCAATGACATTAATAAAGCATAATCCTACAGGAACAATAGACGGAGATCATTATGTAATAGATGCTACAAGAGGAAATATAAAACTTGATGATGGACAAATTCAACTAGGGACAGCATCAGTTTATCCTAATTATGCTGTATGTTATTTAAATAATGGAACATTAGGACATTGTACAAACGCTGTAAACGCATCTGGTGGATGTTCATGCAGTCCAAACTAAAATAAGGTGAAATAAAAATGAAAAAGTTATTGATTGGAATTATGGCAATACTATGCTTAAGCTCAGTATTAGCTTTTGATCCAGTATTCTGGCTTGAAAGTACTGACAGGCAAGAAGGAAGAATAGAAAATAATTGGCTTATTGTTGAAGAAACTAATAGTCATTTAGATGGATATGTGAAATATTATACTTTACAAGATACCGCAACGGGATATATAAACGTATATTATTATGGGCATGATCTTATTGGTAAAACTCACAGATTATATGATTTCATTAATATCTATGATGGGGGGTTTGTTAATAATGTTACAATGAATGGAGTAACTTATATAGGAGATATATTATACTTTAACGCTGATCATGATTATTTAGGTGTATCAACAGACAAATATAATTATTGGTATCCTGAAGCAGATGTTAAAGGATTTTACTGTGTGTCTGGCTTATGTCAAGGACAAATATACTTAGATTTTATTAATACCAAAGGAGAAACTTGGGTAACTTTTTTAGAAGGAGGTTAAAATGTTATTAGAGGTTTTAATAAGCTTAGAAGTAATAGCATTCATTTTTTTAGCTTTAGGTATAATACCATTTAAGAGAGGAGAAAATAATTATACCTTACCTTTAGCTAATAAAATTATTTTTATTTTAGTAGCATTTATAATATTTGCAATGTTAAGTCTACAAAGTAATCAATATGATTATAATTACTGCTATGTTAATGAAACTTTAAGCTTATATGAACAAAATAAAACAACAAGTGTTGCAACTTGCGAAAGTTATCAAGTAACAAATCAAGGTCTAAGTTATTTAAATATGGGCATGGCAGTAACAAGCATTGTTATTATGATTATTATATCATTGGTTGCAGCAATAACAAGAAAGGAATTAGTAAGTAATGAAGAATAAATATTTTTTGGGTGATAAAATTGGAAGTAACTGAAGCCGAGCTAGTTGAAGAATCATCACAACCTGATAATCAACAATTTTTCGCTAGGCAAAATGATTTAGCAGTAATAAAAGAGTATAATTCTGAAGATAATTTACCTAGAGGTATAAAAAAAGATTTCTGGGGTTTAATAACAAAAAGTATTAAATTAGGTTTCTGGACTAAAGAAGATGAATTAGACTTATTCTTTCATAAGAATTTAATAAACACAAGTTATATGATGCAGAAAACAAAGAAAGAATTAACATTTGAAGATATGCACAAAATGAATATGGTCGGTTTATTAATGTATGCAGATTTTAAAAGAGGCGTAGGCATGGAAAAAGTAAAAATAAATGAGAGAACTTTACAAGCCACAAGTATAACACAGCACGTTAATGCTAATGCATCACCAGTAAGAAAATCTGCTGGTGTATTAGGAACTATAAAAAACTTTTTTGGGTGATATGAATGGATCAAATATTGCAATTAATGATAATACTTTTTTCAATTATTGGTATTGAAACCTTATTATTATTATTTATAGTAATAAAAACTCCAGCTTTAACATTTTTAGCGGCAAGTTTTTTCAAAAAAAGTATAATGATTATTGTAGGTAGAGACAAAATATCTAGTTTTAAAACATTTAAAAGAGAATTTGGTAGTGCCCATATAAAAAAAGAAGGTCTATATAATTTAACAGAAAACAGCCATATGCTAGATGATAAAAGTAAAGTACCTATGTATCTATCATATAGAGACTTTGCTGGAACTTTGGATATTACTTATCCTTGTTTATTACAAGAATTAAGGGAAAAAGGTTTAAAAATAAGTACAATAGAAGATTATAAAGATCTATTGAAAAGATCTAATGTTGAATTAAAACAAAAATTGCCTTTAGAAACTAAACAATTTAAAACATATAAAATCAATGATTTAGAAAATATGTTTCCTTTTAATATAGATCCAACATTTGTTGAAGCTCAAGTACAAGGAAAATTAGCAAAATTTAATAGATTAATGAAAGCTGCACCAATGGCTTTAATGGGAATAGTAATATTATTGGTTGTTGCAGCAATAACTGTGTTTATTTTACAACGTGCTTTTAAAGGTTGTATAAGTCAGGGAGATTGTGCAAATATTTGTAATATGGCTCAAGCAGGTGCTACAGCAGCAAAGACTGTTGTAAGCACTACACCCATAGCATAAACAAAATGGCAGAAGATTTTGATTTACAAACAGATACGCATTTAAGTAGAGATTTTAATAAAATCTTACAAAGTCTTATAATGCAATGTAACCAGGCAGGTTATTCAGTTAAAAGCAACTGTCATATAGATTTTCTTACACCTTATATAAGCGCATTAGAAACCTTGTTTATAAACACTTATTTTTTGTTTGGTAATATAA
>Ga0180432_10003517_pt1 | contig 22223 bp, 9 predicted proteins | sample SS_ome_10_FD_132414 | JGI IMG/M metagenome (GOLD analysis project Ga0180432, IMG submission 132414) | Hypersaline lake sediment archaeal communities from the Salton Sea, California, USA - SS_1_MS_2 metaG | ecosystem: Environmental > Aquatic > Non-marine Saline and Alkaline > Hypersaline >...
GAACTCGATGGTAAACAGCATAAGCAAGGGCGGCTATCGAAAGAACAGCCAAAATGTAAATTATCCATCCATAGTCGATCTCTAAAAATAACTCACGATGCGCTTCCATAGTTCTCCTTATTGATTATGTTGATATTTGATGTTCAATTTGCGGTAGTTTTTGTCAGCCTTTTGCTGACTACCACTCCTTTAAGTATCTCATACTCACTCTCACGAGGTCAAGTTTGCATTTGGCATGTTTAGTCAGGTTTGTAAACTTTTTACTTCGTGTTGCAGGTTGCTGCTTTTTACATCGGCAATTGAGTAATTGAATAAAGGTAGCTAATTTTGTCAATAAAGGTTACAATAGTGAAAGGCATCAGGGTTAGTGATGGGGTGGCTGAACGGAGTATTGCCGGGCTCCGCACATGAAGCAGCGAAAATATGCAAAGCAGTAAAATACCTTCCCTTAGAATTGGAGATCTGGAGATCAACCCTCCTATCATCCAGGGTGGAATGGGAGTCAGAATATCAAAGGCCAATCTTGCTGCCGCAGTAGCTAATGAAGGGTGTGTGGGGACAGTTTCCACAGTTGGACTGGGCAGATTTGAAGATTATCCCGGTTCAGAATTTGTCAGAGTAAATGAAGAAGCCCTGCGGCTGGAGCTTCGCAAAGCAAAAAGCATGACCGATGGGATAATCGGCGTGAATGTGATGGTGGCGCTCTCTAATTATGCGAACCTGGCCGCAACTGCTGCAGATGAGGGCGTTGACATAATAAGTTCCGGGGCAGGGCTTCCTCTCGATTTGCCCAGGTTCGTCGAGGGAAAAGCCACCAAATTGATCCCCATTGTATCTTCCGCAAGAGCGCTTAACATCATTTCCAGAAAGTGGAAGGGGAAGTACAATAAAGCTCCTGATGCCGTTGTTGTCGAAGGAACAATGGCCGGTGGGCATCTGGGATTCAGTTATAACGAATTACAGAATGGAACAGCCCCGACGCTTGACGAAATTATCTCTGATGTGGTCAAAGCTGCAAATTCATTTGATCCGCCTGTTCCGGTGATTGCTGCGGGAGGGATATTTGATGGGCAGGACATTGCGCGGGTTCTCAAACTGGGTGCTTCCGGGGTTCAAATGGCCACCCGTTTCGTTTGCACGAACGAGTGTGATGTGAATGAAAGTTTCAAACAGGCTTATCTGAATGCAAGGAAAGAAGACATTACCATTGTCAAAAGCCCGGTGGGAATGCCGGGCAGAGTTCTTGATAGTGAGTTCGTACAGAAAATTAAAAGGGGCGAAACAGTTCCTTTCAACTGCGCCTATAAATGCCTCAAGTTCTGCAATCCCAAAACAGCTCCCTTTTGTATTGCCAAGGTGCTGGTGAATGCTGCGGAGGGGAATCTAGATGAGGCGTTTGTTTTTTCCGGGGTAAATGCCTACAGGTGTACTGAGATAGTTCCGGTCAAACAGCTTATAAGTCAATTGACCGAGGAGACTGCCTACTATTTAAGCAAAGATGCGGAGTGACAATGCCTCGTGAGCAAAAGATCGTTGTTACCGGCATTGGAGTTTTCAGTTCCATCGGGTGCAACCGGGTTGATTTCTGGAACGCATTGGTATCCGGTAGATCGGGCATCAGGAGAATTCAGGCATTCGACCCGGATGGACATCTGAGCCAGATCGCTTCCGAAGTTATCCCCTTTACCCCTGAAGATTTTATCTCTCGCAAGCAGGCCCGCAAAATGGCCAGGGTTTCGCAGTTTGCTTCATGTGCTGCGATTGATGCAGCGAAAGATGCCGGACTTGATCTCGAAAAAGAGAATCTGGCGAGGATCGGGTGTGTTATCGGGTCGGCAGCCGGAGATTATGCCAATATCGAAGAGCAACATGCCAGGTTTCAGCAGAGAGGCCCGGGCTCTGTTAATCCCCTGTCTATTCCCAGGATCATTCCCAATATGCCGTCATGCAATGTGTCAATTGTCCTGGGGATTCACGGGCCAAATCTAGCGGTTTCTGCGGCCTGTGCTACGGGTGCCTGTGCCATCGGTACGGCATTGGGACTTCTCAGGGAAGGCAGAGCGGATGTTATCTTTGCCGGTGGCGCGGAATCTACTATTACTCCGCTGGTTGTCGATGGATATGGATGTATGAGCGTCCTTTCCCGGCGCAACGATGAGCCGGAAAAGGCCAGCCGCCCGTTCGACGCGGATCGGGATGGATTTGTTATCGGAGAGGGGGCTGGCGTGCTGGTTCTTGAAACCGAAGAACATGCCCGAAATCGGGGGGTGGAACCTTTAGCGGAACTGAAAGGGTTTGGCATGACTTCCGATGCATACAACATCGCGCTTCCTGACCCGGATGGCAAATGGGCCGCGGCAGCTATTGAGGAAGCTCTCAGAGATGCAAAGTTGAATCCGGAGGATGTTGGATACATCAATGCACATGGGACATCCACAAAGGTCAATGACAAAATCGAAACCATAGCCATACGCCGGATTTTTGGAGACAGAGGCATTCCGGTAAGCTCAAACAAATCTATGATCGGACACACTCTGGGGGCTGCGGGGGCTATTGAAGCTGCTGCAACCGTACTCACCATACATCACGGCATCCTTCCTCCAACTATCAATTATGAAAGTAAAGACCCCGAATGCGACCTCGATGTAGTTCCTAATGAGGCACGAGAGGTGAGTATTGATGTGGCCATATCGAATGCCTTTGGTTTCGGCGGACAAAATGGGGTACTGGTCTTTTCAAAAAGTTAATTAAAAAGGAACATTTGTAAACTCATCAATGCCAGTGTTTTGTCGATATCTGCTCAGGCAATCCGGTGATTTGTTAATCCCCTTTTCTCTTTACTAATCGTCCCGAATTCAATTCAGGCTATTGACAAATCAGTTGATGTGTGTTACTCTAAACGACTAAACTTTAATGGAGTGTAACGGTTAATTAGCAAGCATTTATTTGCGGATGGCAGTGGTATTTGGAGGTGTGTGAATTGGAGCTTATGGCATAGCAGTAACTCAGGGAGAGCATCTATTCCTTGGCCAGTCGGGCCGAGGCGTTTGAGAGAGTATTATGGCTAAGAAAGAAAGAAGAGAATCCGATTTTGAGGAATTTGCAGAAGATTTAGGAGGAGGAAAGCCCTCTCCTTCACGGGATTCCGCGAAGGAACTCTCTGATGACCTCGAGGTGAAGAAACCATCTAAACCAGAGGCAATTCCAGATAAAAATCTATCGGAACTGGCAGAGGGCTTTGGCTCAAAGAAATCCCCTGAGCCGGAGTCCACTACGGTGCAGGGTACGTCTGATCAGACAGATGACCTTGCCGCAAAAAAGCCGTCTTTACATGACCCTAAGGCACCTAAGGATCCCTCTAAGCAGAGGAATATTTTTGGGCGTGCAAGAAAGGATCCTTCCGAGTTGAGAGACATTTTTGGCCCTGTAAGCGAGGCCCCTTCCGAGTTGAGAGACATTACTGGTTCTGCAGGTGATTTATCCTCCGATAAGTCTGAAGATAAACCTGTTCCTCCTCCAGATGAAAGATTTGAATCCGGCTCGTTCCATGGAATAGTAGCGAGTGAAGAACTTTTTGATGATGAAGATGATTTGGAAGTCAGTGGATCGAGAAGAGCCAGTGAGCATAAGGGGCCTGATAAAATAGATGGCTCTGATTTGGCGGAAGACTTGGAGCAGGGGAAGGATTTCTTCAAGATCAGGAAAGAGACCGAATCAGAGGCAGGAAGGTTGCTGGAAGAAGCGCGCCAGCAGGCACAGGATATCGAGAAAGAGTTCATGAAGATCAGGGAGGAAGCGGAAGCGGAAGCTCAAAAGGTGCTGGAGGAAGCTCAAAAGCAGGCCCGAGAAATTGTAGAGAAAGCACAGCAAGGTGCTGAGACCAGGGCTGAAGCTGAAGTGGAAGTAGAGAATATCAAAGAAAAGGCTAACCAGCAGGCCCAGGAGATTATTGATAAAGCTTTGAGAGATGCTGAGGAAGCGGATGAGGAAGCTGCGCGAATTAGAGGAGAAGCTGAAGCCGAGGCTGAAAGCCTGAAGACAGAGGCCAATAATCAGGCTCAGGAGATTCTTGAAAAAGCCCAACTGGAAGCTGAGATAGAAGCAGATAGACTGAAAGAAGAAGCTGAACGGCAGGCCCGCGAGATTATCGAAAAGTCTCAAGGGGAGATCGAAGCTCAAGAAGGTGAGAAAGCTAGTCGGATTAAAGGAGAAGCTGAAACCGAGGCCGAGAAGCTGAAAGAAGCGGCCAATAATCAGGCTCAGGAGATTCTTGAAAAAGCCCGGAGGGAAGCCGAAGAGAAGGCTCAAGCGGAATCTTCCCAGATTAGCGAAAAGGCACAAGCTGAGGCTGAAAGGTTGAAGGAAGAAGCCGGGCGGCAAGCCCTTGAGATTATTGAAGATGCTCAAAAAGAAGCCGTGGAAAAAGTCCAGGCGGAGGCTTCTCGAATTAGAAAAGAGGCTGAAGCGGAAGTTGAGAAGCTCAAAGAGGAGGCCCAAAAACAGGCTCAGGAGATTATAGAGCAATCTCAGCAAGAGGCTGAGGCAAAAATCAAAGAAGAAACCGCTCAACTCAAAGAGGAAGCTGAAGCTGAAGCAGCGCGAGTCAGGGACGAGGCTAATCGGCAGGCCGAAGAAATAATCGAAAAGGCGTTGAGCGAATCCGAAGGAGCAGGGCAGGAATACTCTCGTTTGAAGGAACTGGCGGAAGCTGAAGCGGAAAGGCTCAATGAAGAGGCGAATCGCCAGGCACAGGAAATCGTAGAGAAGGCCCAGGCGGAAGCCGAAGCTGAGGCGGAGAGGCTCAGAGTAGAAGCTGAAAAACGGGCAGAGGAAATCATTCGGGATGCTCAGAGCGAAATTGAGGCAAAGACCGAAGGTGAACTCTCTCGTATCAGGGGAGAGGCGGAAGCCGAAGCTGATAGGTTAAAAGAGGAAGCTGCCGACAGGGCAGATGAGATTGTTCGAAATGCTCAAACGGAAGCCGAGGAAAATGCTCAGGCGGAAGCTTCTCAGATAAAATCCGAAGCTGAAGCCGAAGCTGAACGAATCAGGGATGAGGCTAATCGGCAGGCTCAGGAATTGATCGAAAGCGCGCAGGCGCAAGCCGATGAAAAGGCTCATCAGGATGCATCGCAGATCAAAGCCGAAGCCGAAGCTGAGGCCGAAAGACTGAAAGCCGAAGCTGTTAATCAAGCGGATGAGATCGTTCAAAACGCTCAAACAGAAGCCGGGGAGAAGGCTCAGGAGGAAGCTTCCCGGATAAGAGTGGAAGCCGAAGCTGAGATCGAAAGGCTGAAAGAAGAGGCCAACAGAGAGGCACAGGAGATTCTGGAACGATCTCAGGAAGAAGCTGCCTCAATGGCCGGAGAAGATGCCTCGCGAATCATATCGGAAGCTAAAGCTGAGTCCGAGAGATTGAAAGAGGAAGCTGCCAACCGGGCGGATGAGATTGTTCAAAATGCTCAAATAGAAGCCGAGGAGAAGGCTCAAGAGGAAGCTTCTCGGATAAGAGAAGAAGCCGAAGCTGAGATCGAAAGGCTGAAAGAAGAGGCCAACAGAGAGGCGCAGGAGATTCTGGAGCGATCTCAGGAAGAAGCTGCATCAATGGCCGGAGAGGATGCCTCGCGAATCATATCGGAAGCTAAAGCTGAGTCCGAACGAATCAGGGATGAGGCAAACAAGGAAGCGCAAGAGCTTATCGATAGCGCACAGCAACAGGCTGAAGAGAAGATAGAAGAAGAAATTGCCCGCATCAAAACGGAGGCTGAGGAAGAGGCTCAAACCCTGAAAGACGAAGCCGCTATCCTTGCTGAAGAATTGATTGAGAGCGCTCAGGAAGAGGCTCTGACAACTGCTCAGGAAGAAGCATCTCGAATAGAGTCCGAAGCTGAAGCAGAAGCTGAGCGAATCAGGGAAGAGGCTAATCGGCAGGCTCAGAAATTGATCGAAAGCGCGCAGGCGCAAGCCGATGAAAAGGCTCATCAGGATGCATCGCAGATTAAAGCCGAAGCCGAAGCTGAGGCCGAAAGACTGAAAGAGGAAGCTGCTGAGCAGGCGGATGAAATCGTTCGAAACGCTCAAATGGAAGCTGTGGAAAAAGCTCAAGCGGAAGCGGCGCAAATCAGGGCTGATGCCGAGGAAGAGGTAGAGAGAGTAAAAGAGGAAGCTAACCGGGAGGCTCAGGAAACCATCGAGCAGGCGCAGCGAGATGCTGAGGAAAGGGCTCAAGCGGAAGCGGCGCAAATCAGGGAAGAGGCTGAAGCGGAAGCGGAGAGGATCAAAGATGAAGTTAACCGGCAGGCTCAGGAACTCATTGAGAGCACTCGAAAAGAGGCCGAGGCCGAAGCCGATACTATAAAGGAAGAGGCCAATCGCCAGGCACAGGAAATTATCGAAAAGGCGATGGGCAATGTTGAGGAAGCGGGACAGGAGTATTCCCGTATGAAAGAAGTGGCGGAGGCTGAGTCTGAAAGAGTAAAGGAAGAGGCCAATACTCGGGCTCAGGAGATTATCGAAAGGGCTCAGAGGGATTCCGAAGCCCAGGCGACTAGACGCAAGGAAGAGGCCGAAAGAGAGGCTAATGAAATCCTCGAAAGAATCCGGCAGGAGATAGAGGCGCAGGAAGGCGAAGAATACGAACGTATCAAAGCCGATGCCCAGGCAGCGATTGATGAGATTGAGCAGGAAGCCAATCGGCAGGCTCAGGAAATTATCGAGCAGGCCCAAAAAGAGGCCGAGGCCGAAGCTGAAAACGTAAGGAACGAAGCCAGCCGGGAAGCTCAGGAAATTCTCGATCAGGCGCGACTTGAGGCCGATGAGAAGGCTCAAGAGGAAGCTTCTCGGATAAGAGAGGAAGCGGAAGCTGAGATCGAAAGGCTGAAAGAAGGGGCCAACAGAGAGGCACAGGAGATTCTGGAACGATCTCAGGAAGAAGCTGCCTCAATGGCCGGAGAGGATGCCTCACGTATCATATCGGAGGCAAGAGCTGAGTCCGAACGAATCAGGGATGAGGCGAACAGGGATGCACAAGAACTGCTGGGAAAAATTCAGCAGGAGATCGAATCGAAGGAAGGCGAGGAATTTGAGCGCCTGAAGGCCGCTTCTGAAATAGAGATTGAAAGTCTCAAAGAAGAAGCCAGACGTGAGGCTCAGGAAATTATCGAACAGGCTCGCGCGGAAGCCGAGGAACGGATTCAGGAACAAACTGTCCAAATGCGCGTAGTCGCCGAAGCTGAGGCTGAAAGAATCAGGGAAGAGGCTAATCGGCAGGCTCAGGAGATCATTGAAAGATCACGGGCAGAAATTGAAGATAAAGTCAGGGAAGAAGCTTCAAGAATCAGGGTAGAAGCTGAAGCTGAAGCTGAGCGGATCAGGGCGGATGCCAACCGGCAGGCGAAGGAAACCATTGAAAAGGCTTTTACCGATGTCGAAGAAACAGGGCAAAAGTATTATCGCCTGAAGGAAATGGCTGAAGCTGAAGCGGAAAAGGTCAAGGAAGAGGCCAATCGGCAGGCGCAGGGAATTATCGAAATAGCCCGGAATGATGCCGAAGCTGAAGCTGAAAAGCGTAAGGAAGAGGCTGAGAATGAGGCCCGGCAGATACTGGAACGCATTCAGCAGGAAATAGAGGCGCAGGAAGGGGAGGAATACGAGCGCATCAAGGCATCGGCCGAAGAAGAGATCGAAAGGATAAGGGAAAACGCTGCCAGTGATGCCCAGGGTGTCCTTGAACAATCTCGTATGGATGCGCAAGCCGAGGCTGAACGGATCAGAGATGAGGCCAATCGGCAGGCTCAGGAATTGATCGAAGAAGCCAGAAGGGATGCTGAAGAGCAGGCCCGCGCGGAGGCTTCTCGAATCAGAGAAGAAGCCGAATCTGAAATAGAGCGATTAAGAGAAGGGGCCAATCGACAGGCCGAGGAAATACTGGAGCAATCACGGCGGGAAGCTGAAGCGAAGGCAGAAGAGGAATCCTCCCGCATCATACAGTCAGCGGAAGCTGAAGTACATCAGATCAGGGAAAAGGCCCACCGGGAAGCTCAGGAAATCGTCGGTAAGGCCTACAGTGATTCTGAAGATGTTGGCCGAGAGTATTCCGATCTCAGGGAGATGGCGGAAGCCGAAGCTGACCGGGTAAAAGAAGAGGCCAATCGGCAGGCGCAGGAAATAATTGAAAGGGCCCAGAATGACGCCGAAGCTGAAATCGAAAAATTAAAAGAAGAAGCCCGAATTCAGGCACAGGAGATCGTTGAGCAGGCTCGCAATGAGATGGTCACTGAAGAGGGCGAAGGCTACACCGATGCCACGGCCGAGGCGGAACGGATACTCGAAGAAGCTCGTCAACAAGCTGAGGAGATTCTTGAAAAAGCGCGGCAAACGGCTGAAGGGACAGAGGGTGAAGAATCTTCCCAGATTGCCGAGGAAGCTCAGGCCGATATCGAACAACTGAGGGAAGAGGCCAACCGGCAGGCCCAGGAAATAATTGAAAAGGCTCAGATGGATGCCAGGACCAGGGCAGAAGAAGAGACTGCCTGGATTAAGGCAAAGGCGGAAGCTGAGGCTGAACGGATACTGGAGGAAGCTCATCAGCAGGCTGAGGAAATCAGCGAGCGCGAAGCCAACGAACAGTTTGGGTCACTGGAGATGCTGGTCCAGAAGGCGAAGGAAGATGCCAGCGAACTGGCCCAAAGACTTGATCTGGCTCGCAAAGTCAATCAGGAAGCTGAGACTGAGGCAAAGAGGCTGAAAGAGGAAGCCCGAACGAAGGCGCAGGAAATCATCGAAAGGGCTCGTGCAAAGGCAGAGACGCTGGCCAGCGAGCAGGCTTCACGATTTGAGGCGGAATCTCACAAAGAAGCGGAAAGGATCAAGGAAGATGCCAATCGGGAGGCGCAGGAAATTATCGATCGGGCCCAAAGGGATGCTGAACTGAAGACTCGAGAAGAATCCCTGAGGATCACTGATGAAGCCCGTAAAGAATCGGAGAGAATCAAGGAAGAGGCTAGCCGTCAGGCCAGGGAGATAATTGAACGTTCACAGCGCGATGCCGAGTTTCGGACGAGAGATGAATCACTGAGAATTACCGGTGAGGCTCGTAAAGAAGTGGAGAGAATCAAAGAAGATGCTGAACGGGAAGCTCAGAGGATTATAGAGAAAGCTCGGAAGGATGCCGAATTCCGGACAAAAGGAGAATCGCTGCGAATTACCGGTGAGGCCCGCAAAGAATCGGAAAGAATAAAAGAAGAGGCCAACCGGGAAGCCAGAGAATATCTGGAAAAAGCTCAAAAGGATGCCAGAACCAGAGTTGAGATAGAATCGGAAAAACTGAAATCTGATGCCGAACGAAAAGCGAAGGAAATAATCGCTCAGGCGGAAGCCGAGGCGCAGAAGCTTATAAATAGAACCCGAAGGGCGGCTGAAGATGAGGCTGAGGCAAATGCTTCCCGGATTAAGAGGGAAGCCAGATCGGAAGCCGATAGACTGGTCGATGATGCCGAAAGGCGGGCCCAGCAGATAATTTCTACCGCGCGCAATGATGCTCAGGCAAGGGCCGGTGAAGAGCGGTCTCGAATTGTAGCGGAAGCCGAAACTGAGGCGCGGAGATTGAAGGAAGAAGCAGATCGCCAGTCCCGCGAAATTATCGAGAATGCCAAACGTGAAGCGGCAAACAAAGTGGAAGAGGAAGCTTCGCGAATCAAATCGGAAGCTCAAGCTGAATCTGAAAAACTGAAAGCCGAAGCTGAAAAGCAGGCTGAAGAGATAATTGCCAAAGCACAGGAGAAGGCCGGCACGATGGCGCCCGGTTCTCCTGCCGCGTTCATATCCGGTGGCGCATCGGATGCTGAAGCGAAGCGGTTGATCGAAGAGGCCCAGAGAGAAGCTCAAAGAATAATCGAAAGCGCGCGCCAGCAGGCGATATTTGAAGCCGGAAAGGCTACACCGGGTATTCCGGGCGATCTATTTGGTACCAATGACCAGCTTTCTCTCTTACGAGCACTTACTGATAGAATCACTGAAGATCCTCAGGAATTAGCTAAAAAACTGGAATTTGTCCAGAAGATTAAAGAGGATGCCAACCGCGAAGCAAAGGAAATTCTCGAAAAGGCCCGAAAAGAGGCGGAGGAAAGAGCCGAAGCGGAAATGGCACGGCTAAAAGCCGATGCTGATCTGCGAACTCAGGAAGTTTATCATAACGCCCGTCGTGAGGCCGAAGAGAAGGCTCGAGCAGAGATCGAAGGCTTGCGTGATAGCGCGTACGATAAGGCACAGGAGATTCTGGAGAAGGCTCGCGGAGATGCTACTAAAGAGGCGACTGAGGAAGTGGCCCGGATCAGGCAGAGCGCCAAGGATGAGGCTGAGAGAATCATAGCGGAAGCTTCACAAATCCGTAAACGGGCAGAAGAAGAAGTCCAGAATATCAAATCCCAGGCTGATGAAGCGGCTGGCAAGATTATTGAAAAAGCCGAGACAAAGGCTCAGCTTGAAATAGAAAAGATTCGGGAAGAAGCTCAACAGAAGGCTGATAAGATCATCGATGAAGCCTTAAAAGAAGCTGAACAAAAAGTTGGTCAGGAACCTTCCCGGTTAAGAGAAGAGGCCAGACTCGAATCCGAAAAGATAAAATCGGAAGCCAAGCTTCATGCTCAGGAAATCATTGATAACGCACGAGAGGAAGCTCATAAAAAAGCGGACGAAGTAGTCGTTCAAATCAGGCAGAATGCTGAAGCCGAAGCCGAGAGAATACGAGAGAAAAGTAACGAGCGAGCACAGGAGATACTGGATAAGGCTCGGAGTGACGCTAAACTTGAAGTAATCGAAGAAGCGGAGCGCATTCGGCAGAGATCTGAAGCGGAAGCTGAAAAAATCAAACAGGAAGCTAAGGAAGAAGTTGCCAGAATCCGTGCCAAATCCAACAAGGAAGTTGAAGCGGAGGTCCAGGAGGAAGCTTCCAGAATTCGAGGAGAGGCCCGTCTGGAAGTCACCCGGATCGTTGAAGAGGCTCAGGCTCGCGCCGAGCAAATTATTGATAACGCTCGTAAGGAATCAAAGATTGTAGCGGGCGAAGATTCCGAACGGATTAGGAAAGACGCCGAATTTGAGGCGGAAAAGATTAAACTTGAGGCAAGTAGACAGACAGAAGAGGTCCGCAGGAAAGCTGAGGCCGAGGTCAGGGAAAAGGCGGATGAGTTCAATGTCGAAGCGCGCTCGAAAGGTGGAATAGAAGCACAGAATATCCTGGAAGAGGCCAATAAGAAAGCAGATAAAATTGTTGATGAGGCTTTGAAGGAAGCTGAGGCAAAGGTCGGCCAGGAACCTTCACGGTTGCGAGAAGAAGCAAGGCGCGAGGCGGAAAAGGTTAAGTCCGAAGCCAAACTCCAGGCCCAGGAAATTCTGAATAATGCCCGAATAGAGGCCCATCAAAAAGCGGAGGAAGTGGCTTCCGAGGTCAGGCGAGCCGCCGAGGCCGAAGCAGAGAAGTTACGGGAAAGAAGTAATGAACAGGCCCAGGAGATCATCGATAATGCCAGAGCAGCAGCAAAGGCTGAGGCCGAAGAGGAAGCCGAGAGGGTCAAGCAGAAGGCTGAGCAGGAAGTAGTTCGTATTAAGGAATACAACGAAGAGGAAGCCAAGCGGATTCTCAGTAAGGCTCAGCGCGATGCCGAATCTCAGGCGGAAGAGATAATTCACAATGCCAAAACCCAAGCCCGGCAGGAATCCGAGAGGATCGTAAAAGAGGCAGATAGCAAAGTTGCCGAGATTTTGAATAAGGCACAGGCTGATGCCGAGGCCAGTAAGGAAGCAGTATATGCTCAGGCGAAAGAGGAAGCCGAAGCCGAGATAGTCGACCTTCAGGAAGAGGCCGATAGACAGGCTCTCGAGATCATCCAGTCGGCTGAGACTGAAGCACAGGCCAAGATCGAGGAAGAGATAGACAGACTTCGTGGTCAGGCCAGGTCCGATGCCGAAGAGGAAACTGCTCGAATCAGGCAAAAAGCTGAACGAGAAGCCCAGACTTTGCAAGAGGAAGCCCAGGCAGAAGTTGAGAGGATTCTCAATAAAGCGCAGAGCGAAGCTCAGCAAAAGGCTGAGGAAGCTGCTGCCAATATAAGGAAAGATGCGCGCGTAGAGGCCGATAAGTTGATCCGGGATGCCAATAAAGAGGCCCAGACCATTATCAGCAATGCGTATAAGCAAGCCGAAACAGATGCCAAAGAGAGGGCTTCCGAGATGTTGCAGGAAGCCAAACAGAAGGCACTGGAAATCCAGACCGATGCTGTCAACGAGGTAATGCAGTCCAAGATGGAGGCCAAGGAGGAGATCGAAAAGTATCTTGCTCAGGAAGTTACCGATGTAGCGGCAAAGGCCAGGGAAGAAGTCGAAAAATATCTCGGTGAGGTGGTAGACAAAACCAAAACTGAAGCCGAGTCGCTACGTTCTGCATTCCCTTCAATCTCCACTGATCAGGCCAATGAAGAAGCGTCCAGAATCATCAGGCAAGCGCAAGATGAGGCTATGAGGATTCGAAGCGAGGCGCATGCCTCAGCTCCGGTGGCGGGTGGAAGTCTAACCAGCGAGGAATCCGAGCGCATTCTCAAAGAGGCCAAAGAAGAGGCAGAGAGGCTTAAGCAGGAAGCCCAGGAAATACGCGATAATGCTGCGCTTTCAGCCGGGGATATCAATGTGGACGAGGAATCTGCCAGACTTCTCAAAGAGTCGAGAGAAGAAGCGGAGCGGATAAAGAAAGAAGCTGAGGAACTTCTCAATCAGGCGCAGGCTTCAGCCCCAGCGAGTGGCGGTTTTACCAGTGAAGAAGTGGAACAGATCAGGCAACAGGCCAAAGAGGAATCCGACAGGGCCATCCAAAGAGCTCAGGATGAGGCCTACAGGCTGAGGAAGGAAGCGGAAGAAATCCGGGCTGCGGCCGAGAAGGCAGCGCCGAAGAGCAAGTCCGAACAGGAAGTCGAGGAACTGCGCAAACAGATTCAGGAAGAAGCGAAGAAGATCCGTCAGCAGGCGATGGAAGAGGCCATGCGGATTCGAAATGAGGCGCAGACTTCAGCAGCAGCTTCGTCAGTTAACCTGAGCAACGAAGCGGTGGAGGAGATCATACGGCAGGCTGAAGCGGAAGCTGACCGGGTTAAGAAAGAGGCCATGGAGGATGCCCAGGAAATACGTGATAAGGCAATGATGTCAGGTCCGAGAGCCAGATCTGATGAGGAAATGGAGAGAATCAAAAAAGAAGCCTTGGAAGAGGCTGAGAGAATCAAACAGGAAGCTCAAGAAGCTCTCGACCGGGCAATGAATACGGTTGCGGGTGGCGGTGGCGATATCATCCAGATGAAGAAGGACGCTGAAGAAGAAATTCGGCGTTTGAAGGAAGATGCTAGGCAGCAGGCTCGGGAAATTCAGGAGAAGGCCCGCAGACGCGCTGAGGAAGAATACGAAGAAGAGCGCAACGAAATTCTGAAAGAGGCCAGAAGAGAGGCCCGCGAACTACGTGCCAGGGCACGGGCAGAGAGCGAGGCTGAGGCACAGCGGATGGCAGCAGAAATGATTGCGCAGGGTGGTTATCAGCAGGCAGCCGGTGTAGAAGGAGATGCTGAAGAGGAAGAGATCGAACTTGCTGAAGAAGTACCGCTGGAAGAGTACCTCGATGGCAAGGTGCAGATAAATATAGTCCCGCCCGTCAATCCCGGTCTTTTGTTGAAAATTACCCGGAGTTTGAAGAATGTTACCGGGGTCAGTATACTTCAGACCGCAGGATCGTGGGACAATGGAATAGCACTTGTTTTGTCACTGAGTGAGGCGGCCCCGGTGCTCAGTGTCCTGAAAAAATTGCGGGGTGTGGGAGATGTTAGTGTAACAGGAACCCAAGGCGACTCTCATCAGGGAGAAGGAAAAACATTGTTTGCCAGGGATGTCTCTCAGGGTGAAACTACCATGGTTTCCGTGGTGGCTGGTGAAAGGACTCTTGATGAGCAAGAGACAAGTGTGAGCGGGGAATCTGAAAAGGACAGGGAACTTGTGACAATCAAAGTGGAGAGTGGAGACGAGAGCGCTGCTTCGGCAGTGAGCGATAATCCCCCGGAGGTTGCAGAGGAACCTGCGGCTGTCAAGGAAGACAGTGAGTTCTTCTCAATAGGCGGCGGCGGTGACTTCGGTGGTCCTGAGGTTTTAGGTGGTTCTGAGGAAGATGATGAAATACAGTCGTCAAAACCTGCTGGCGCATCAAAAAGCACCAAAAAGGCAAAGTCGGGTGATCTTGACGACATGATGGATTCGGGAAGTATGAAGAAGGGTAAAAAGAGATAAAATTCAGGATAAAACAGGATAGTACGATGAGTAAAATTGGCGAAAGAGAGCTCGGCAGATTGCTGGAAGAGGCTGAAATAGTTACTGCTGAGAAGTACGAAGAACTTCTGGCCAAACAAAAAGAGAGCCAGAAGGATATCGAACAAATCCTTTCAGAGGAAGGTCTGATAACGCCGGATGAACTGGGACTTCTCACCAGCATGCAGCAGGAAGTCTCGTTTGTTGGACTCGGGGAATACAAAATAGAGCCGCGAGTATTGAAACTCATCCCGGTAGAGAAGGCTCGCGAACTCCACGTCATGCCTATAGGGATATTCAATGATGTTCTGGTAGTAGCTGTGGCGGACCCGACAGATGATCGTCTGATCGATGACCTCAAAGCCAAGGTTGGGATGCCTATCGATCCGGTGCAGGCCGATCCTGCCGAAATCGAAGAGTTTATAAGTCTTAACTATAAAACGGGCGGTGATATAGAAAAGGAAGTTAGTCATATTGCTATGACGCTTACGAGTGAAGCGAAGAAGCAAAGGATGGGTGGTGGTGAGGACCTGGCTGCCGATAGTCCAATTGCCCGTACTGTGGACATGCTTGTAGTTCAGGCGGCGAACGATAAAGCTTCCGATATTCATATCGAGCCCCAGGAAGACAGGCTGCGCATACGTTATCGCATAGACGGAATACTGCATGAAGTGATGTCATTGCCGCTGGATGTCCATCCTCCTCTGGTTTCCCGCATGAAGATCATGGCGGGGATGAACATCGCGGATCGGCGGCGGCCCCAAGACGGGCAGTTCTCCATCGAGGCCGATGGAAAACAGGTAGATGTGCGTGCTGCCACCACCGATACGGTTCACGGCGAGAAGATGGTGCTGCGGCTGCTGGATAAATCGGTAGCTCTGCTGAGCCTGACGGAGCTTGGTTTCCTGCCCCACGATCTTCAGAGGTTTGAAAAACTTCTCCATGCTCCGCATGGAATGATCCTGCTCTCCGGCCCTACCGGTTCCGGTAAGACCACTACCCTGTATTCCGCTCTGGGCCAGCTCAACCGGGACGAGCGCAATATTATGACTATCGAGGACCCGGTGGAATACCATTTCAATGATATAAGCCAGATACAGACAAACGTGCAGGCCGGTATGACATTCGCCGGTGGCTTGAAAGCCCTGATGAGGCTTGACCCGGACGTCATTCTGGTTGGTGAGATTCGGGATGATGAAACTGCCGGGATTGCCATTCAGGCTGCTCTTACCGGGCATCTGGTGCTCTCTTCCATCCATGCCAACGATGCCGTCGGGGTGGTTTACCGGTTGATGGACCTTAAGGTGGAACCATTCCTTATTGCCTCATCGCTCTTGGGAGTGGTGGCTCAAAGGATGGTGCGGCGCGTTTGCACGCATTGTAAGAAAGCGATGCCGGCTCCCCCTGCGGAAAGAGAGATATATGAGAAGGAACTCAAGGAAAAACGTAAGGAGTTCTTCTATGGCAAGGGGTGCAGTATTTGCGCTAACACCGGCTATCGGGGGCGTACCGGTGTGCATGAACTGCTGACGGTTACCGAGGAGATGAGGCGGTTGATACTGAGCAACGCTAACTCCACTGAAATCAAAGCCCAGGCTGTTAAGGATGGAATGGTCCCGATGTGGCGCAATGCCATGCTCAAAGTAAAACAGGGCACTACCACTCCTTACGAGGCGTTGCGAAACGTCGCTTCTATCTCCGATATCTAGTGTTTCCTCACATATGAAATACCATTTTCCGGACTTGATCCGGAATCCATCATCCCCGGCCTATCTGGATTCCCGCGTGCCCGTCGTCTGATGAAACCCTGAAGGGTAAATTCCACCCAGTCGCCGAATTACAAAGGAACCTCCGATCAGCTATCTCTGATACCTGGCACCTCGTCAATCTGCAAAATACCAGTACGCATTTTTTTACCCTCACCTCAACCCTTTCCCCGTGAGGCGAAACATAGGAGCAAGGTTTGAAACCTGCCTCTACCCGGGTCACCGGCAAAAAAACACCACCCGATGAAGGGTGGTGTTTTTTTGCAAGTTTCCGAAACAATTGTGCAAGATATGATCTGATATTACAGAAGATCCCTGATGTTATCGTGAGGATCAATATCGGTAAAGCCCGCTACCTTGCCGTCCGCAAACACACAATACCAGTTATTAAAAGTATTAGCATTGGTGAAATCTGAGAGAGGTTGAGCAGTGCCAGGGCTACCACTTAACGCAATCAGAGAATCAACAGTTTGCGTGCAATCACCAAATACAGCAGCACCGACAGTACAATCTGAGCTGTTCGCCCAGTCAATTCTAGCGTCACCTGAAAGGTCACGAATCGGGGTATCTGGAGCGGCCATCATTGCAGCTACCGCCAATTCCACATTGGCCAGCTCGGTCTGCGCCGATTCCTCTTCACCCGAACCGATGAACTGTGTCACCGCCGGGATTACCACTGCTGCCAAGATACCCAGAATGGCGATCACTACCAGCAACTCGATCAGGGTAAAGCCTTTTTCTCCTCTGTGTAAGTTTTTCATCTTTCTTTCCTCCTTTTTAAATTTTGGTTTTCTCCAGGTCATTTGTGTTTTCCCCTGCTTGATTTGCGCTCCCTTTTGCATCACCCCCCTTTTTGTGAGATTTCTTTACTTGTTAACCCCACCCCACCCCGCAACCCTGCTGTTTAATCTCTTAATGAGAAGCCCTTATCGGGATTGTGTAAAGTATACACCGCAAATCAAGATTTGTCAAGGGTTTTTGTAAACGATTGTTACTTAATGCGTTTTTCCCTGTTTTTCACCCCCCTTTCATTGCCGCTTTTACTAGTGAGCAGGATTCAGTATACACATTGGTGACAGGTTTGTCAAGAGTTTCTGGGGCACTGAAAAATAAACTTCTGCTATCTTTACATTATTTTTATTGGCAACAGCTTCGGGGGCTAAAGGTGATCTGCCACAAGGCGAGCGTCTTGCCCTTTGGCTCCGGGCAGGGAACTGGAACCGAAATGACAAAAACAATGTGAACTTGAGATTCAGCGGATTGACACAGGGTAGTCTGGCCAAATATAATGATTGTTTGGCGTGGGTTTTTAAGCTTACACGCAAAAAATATTTCGTCAGGAGGAATAAATAATGGATTTAGGAGTAGCTGGAAAAACCGCTATCGTGACCGGTGGTGGTTCCAATATCGGGCGGGCGATATCTATAACCCTGGCTGGTGCCGGTATGAATGTGGTGATCGCCGATATCATGGAAGATGCCGCAAAAAAAGTGGCCGATAAAATTGTTGCCGATGGCGGCAAGGCCAGCGTAATTAAAACCGATGTGACGAGCTTCGATTCGGTGCAGGCGATGGTCGATAAAGCCATCGCGGACAATGGTGGCGTTGATGTACTGGTGAACAACGTTGGGTGGACCTACGACAGGTTCTTCCTTGATAAGCCGCTCGAGGAGTTTGATAAGGAAATCGCGCTCAATCTCAAGAGCAATATCTATTGCAACCGGGCTATCCTGCCTCATTTCATTGAGAGGAAAGCAGGGAAGGTAGTAAACATTTCCTCCGATGCAGGCCGCATGGGTGAATTCCGGGAAGCTGTTTATGGTGCTTGCAAAGCCGGTGTTATCGCTCTTTCCAAATCACTTACTCGCGAATACAGCCGCAACAATATCAATTTCAACTGCATCTGCCCCGGCGCTACCATCCCGATGAGCGATGATGAAGTCAGCAGCATCAGCATTTTCTCAGAGGAAGGTTTTGGTAAAGGCATTACCCAGGAGAAGATTCCTGATGAGCAGCGGGCCAAAATGTCCAAAGCTTATCCGATTGGCCGGATGGGCACCAACATCGATATTGCCAAGGCTGTTCTGTTCTATGCTTCCACTCTTTCTGACTATATCACCGGTCAGACCTTGAGTGTCAGCGGTGGCTACAGCATGGTTGACTAAAAGATAGAACTCATACCCTTAAAAGTGAAAAGGCAGGAACGTTGAAGTTCCTGCCTTTTTTATGGCGAGTGAGGCTCACGGCCTTAAATGCATCAGCATCAGCCGCCGGTTCGGCCATATTCCTGAAGGAGTTCCAGGTATTCGGTGGCGGTATCCGATTCTGATACATCCGCACTGCCACAGTAAGGACACCTGATTTCAAAATCGGGTTTGCAAGAGGACTTAATTTCCTCGAAATTGAACTTGCACTGGTTGCATTCGTATCCCTGCAGTCCCATCTTCCGTTATCTCCTCATGAGTTTGGTGATTCCGTTGTGTCCATAATTTCGAGATGCAAATCATGCAGTTGCTCTGCGGAAACAACATCCGGCGAGCTGGTCATCAAATCCTGGGCTGTTTTGGTCTTGGGGAAGGCAATGACTTCCCGGATGTTTTCTTCACCGGCCAGCAGCATCAGGAAGCGATCAATACCGGGCGCAATACCGCCGTGCGGAGGGGCGCCAAATTCCAGCGCTTCCAGCAGATGGGCAAAGAGCTCACGAATCTCTTCCTCCTGATAACCCAGCATCTTGAAAATCTTGAGTTGCAGATCGCTGTTGTGAATCCTGATCGATCCGCTGGAAAGCTCGAATCCATTGCAGACAAAGTCGTAATGTCTGGCCCTTACTTTGCCGGGTTCGGTATCGAGCAGGGATATATCTTCTGCCTGTGGCGCTGTGAAGGGATGGTGCATCGAATCCCAGCCCTCGCGCTCCGGGTTCCACTCAAAGAGAGGATAATCCTGGATGAAAGCGAAAACCATCCGGTTGGGATCGGCGAGCCCGAGCCGGTTGCCTATTTCTACCCGCAGCGCACCCAGAGCCGTATTGACAGTGCCTTCCTGATCGGCTCCGATAAGAAGCAGATCGCCCATCTTTGCGTTCAGGCGCTCGGCTATAGCCTTTATCTGTTCGATGGTGAAGAATTTAGTAACCTGGGAACGTACCTGTTCAAGGGTGAGGCTGGCCACCGATTGTTCGGTCTCCCCTTCCAGAGCGATAGTAACCAGTCCCTTTGCCCCGCGTTCCCTGACGAATTCTACCAGTTTATCCTGCTGCTTGCGGGAGTAACCGGCGCATCCGGTTGCGGCGAAACCCTTCACGATCCCGCCACCGGCAACAGCATTTTTGAAGACGCTGAATTCGGAATCGGCTGCCAGATCGGAAATATCGGCCAGTTCCAGCCCAAAACGGAGATCTGGTTTATCGTTGCCGTAGCGGGCCATCGAGTCGGCGTAGGAGAGTCGGAGGAACGGTTTGGCGATTCTAATTTCCGGCTTGATCTCCTCCATAATTCCAGTGAAGAGCGATTCCATCAGTTCGAGAATGTCCTCCTCTTCCACAAAGCTCATCTCGATATCCAGTTGGGTGAACTCCGGCTGGCGGTCGGCGCGCTGGTCTTCATCACGAAAACATCGGGCGATCTGGAAGTATTTTTCAAATCCGGAGATCATCAGAAGCTGCTTGAGTTGCTGCGGCGATTGCGGCAGGGCGTAGAATTTGCCGGGATAAAGCCGGCTGGGAACCAGGTAATCGCGCGCGCCTTCGGGCGTACTCTTGAGCAGGATGGGGGTTTCGATCTCCAGAAATCCTCTGGCGTCGAGGAAATCGCGCATGAACTTAATTACCCGGTGGCGGAGAATTATGTTTTGCTGCATCCGGGGACGGCGCAGATCGAGGTACCGGTATTTCAGCCGGATGTTTTCATCGGTCTCAGCTTCGTCGCTAAAAATGAAGGGCATGGGTTTGGAGGTATTTAATATCTCTGCCTGTTTGGCGATGAGTTCGATTTCCCCGGTGAGCATATCCGGATTTGTCATGCCTTCAGGGCGCTTCGCGATTTCACCGGACACCCGGATTACATATTCCGCCCGCATTTGTTCGGCGACCTTGCATGCCTGTGGGTTTGCCTGGGGATCGAAATTGACCTGCAGAAGTCCATCGCGGTCGCGCAAGTCGATGAATATCAGCCCGCCGAGGTTGCGCTGGCGATTTACCCAGCCGGAAACGGTAACGGTCTGCCCGACCCGACTGGCATTTAGTTCATTACAATTGTGGGTTCTGTATTTATTTGACATCGCATTTGATTATATCGGAAGGTGCGCTTCCTTGGCAATTGGAGCAGCCTGAGCACGGCCATGAATGAAAGCTGGTCTGAGGTCAGCCAAATTAAAACTCGATATTGTTGGGAGTTCGGGGGAAGGGGATAACATCCCTGATGTTGGTTATCCCGGTAAAGAACATCAGCAGGCGCTCGAAACCGAGGCCGAAACCGCTGTGCGGAACGCCCCCGTATTTTCTGGAATCAAGATACCACCAGTAATCCTCCAGTGGGAGTCCCATCTCCTTCATTCTCGCTTCAAGCCTGTCGAGCCTTTCTTCCCGCTGGCTCCCGCCGATGATTTCTCCTACGCGGGGCACGAGCACATCCATGGCTGCCACAGTCCGGCCGTCATCGTTTTGTCTCATGTAAAAGGGTTTGATATTTTTTGGGTAGTTATAGACGGTGACAGGTTTTTTAAAGTGTTTTTCCGTTAAGTAGCGCTCATGTTCGGACTGAAGGTCCTTCCCGAAACTGATTTCATACTCGAATTTCTCTTTTGAATTGGCGAGAATCTCAACCGCTTCTTCGTAACTGACCCGCTCAAAATCAGAGGAAATAACATTATCGATTGTATCGGGAAGTGTCTTATCCACAAACTTGGTGAAAAGCTCAATATCCTCGGCGCAATTTTGCTCAACAGCTTCTGCCAGATATTTCAGCATTTCTTCGGCAATATCCATATTCCCTTCGAGATTGCAGAAAGCCATTTCGGGTTCGATCATCCAGAATTCCGCTGCGTGCCTCGATGTGTTGGAATTCTCGGCGCGGAACGTAGGGCCGAAGGTATAGACATCACCAAGCGCCAGGGCGAACAACTCCGCTTCCAGTTGACCTGAGACTGTCAATCCTGTTTCCTTCCCGAAAAAATCAGCCGAATAATCGGGTTTCCCTTCAATGCGGGGGACATTTTCCAGATCAAGGGTTGTCACCCTGAAAAGCTCGCCCGCTCCTTCGCAATCGGAACCTGTCAATATTGGAGTGTGGATGTATTTGAAACCCTTAGACCTGAAAAACTTGTGGATGGCAAACGCAAGTTCAGACCTGATTCTGAAGGCTGCGCCGTACTTGTTGGTTCTCGGCCGCAGGTGGGCGATGCTCCTCAGGTATTCATCGCTGTGGCGTTTTTTCTGAAGGGGATAGTCCTCGGGGGCAACGCTGATTATTTCGATATTCTTCGCTTGAATCTCCCATTTTTGCCCCTGACCGGGCGATTCAACCAGTTTGCCTGCAACCGCCACCGCTGACCCGGTGGTAAGCCGGGCAACATTATCGTAATTTTTCAGGGAACTTTCAGCGATAACCTGAATATTCTTCAAACATGATCCGTCATTCACCTCGATGAACGAAAATCCCGTTGAATCGCGTTTCGTCCTGACCCATCCTTTGATGAGAACTTCGTCAACTGCCGTATCGAAACGCAGGATTTCATTGATTTTTGTGCGTTCAGTCATCTGTCACCTGTCTTTTCGGGCATACATGATTTGCTGAATATTCTAAATTGGGTAGACTGGAGCATCGGCCAGTCACTCCAGAACGTGTATGTTTTTCTTTGAGCAGATATCCTTTAGGGCTTTTGGCCACACGGTTACGGTAACCTCTCCAATGTGAGCAGTGCGCAGCAGGTACATATAGGTGCGAGCCTGGCCAATGCCGCCGCCTATGCTCAGCGGTATTTCATTGTTGAGAACTGCCTGGTGGTAAGGGTGTTTGAGGAAATCTTCCTGCCCGGTCAGTTTCAACTGAATTTGCAGCGTTTCGCTGTTAACCCGTATTCCCATCGAAGTCAGTTCGTGGCGCCGTTTGGTCACCGGATTCCATA
>Ga0180432_10003518_pt1 | contig 22219 bp, 21 predicted proteins | sample SS_ome_10_FD_132414 | JGI IMG/M metagenome (GOLD analysis project Ga0180432, IMG submission 132414) | Hypersaline lake sediment archaeal communities from the Salton Sea, California, USA - SS_1_MS_2 metaG | ecosystem: Environmental > Aquatic > Non-marine Saline and Alkaline > Hypersaline >...
GGTGGTAGATATCGGAGGGGGCACCACCGAAGTGGCGGTCATTTCCCTGGCGGGAATCGTATACAGCAAATCCATACGTGTGGCCGGGGATGAAATCGATGAGGCCATATTGCAGCATATCAAAAGGGTCTATCACCTCCTGATCGGAAGCAGTACCGCGGAGGTACTCAAAATGAGCATCGGAAACGCCTATGCAAGGGGAGAGGTTTCACAGGTGGAAGTCAAGGGACGGGACCTGGTCTCCGGGATTCCAAAAATCCTGGTCATAGACTCCAACGAAATCAGGGCGGCCATTTCAGAACAGGTGAACGCCGTTGTAGGTATCGTTCGTATTGCCCTCGAGCAGATGCCCCCGGAGTTGGCGGCAGATATTGTGGATTCGGGTATCATGCTGACCGGGGGTGGTTCTCTCCTTAAAAACCTGGATGTGCTGCTTAGGGAAGAAACAAAGCTCCCCATTACCATTGCAGAAGATCCTCTTTCAGCCGTGGTCATGGGCGCGGGAAAGGCCCTGGGTAACCTCTCTATCCTGAGCGAGGTCACAATGGACTGAGAGACCCGTGGAGTCCCGGACAAGAGGAACAAAATCATTTACAGCGGTTTTATCCCATGATCCGGGCCGGGCTTTTGGTTTCGTCCCGGCAACAGGATGGAATCGAGGAAATGTAATGAAAAGGCTTATCTTTGCCTTCAGCCTCATTTTTCTGCTCCTGCCTCCTTTATGTCATGGGCAGGTCTATAAATGTGTGGATGAGGAAGGAAATGTTCGTTTCACCAATATCCCCGGCCCGGGTTGCACCCCCCTTGAGGATTTTGAAGACGCCGACCGGGCGACACGGATGGATTCCAGCCATTCGGAAAACCTGGTCAAGGCCCTCCTTTGTACCAAGGGAGGCACCATCGGGGAGTATCTGAACAGGGTCGCGGGGCGGCCCGAAATCAAGGATCTTGGATGGAAGGCCCGTCGTGTTAGCGGCGGTGGGGTGGAAATAGAAAGGATTCTTGAATCAGATACCGGCAATCGTCTAGAATACAGGTGGCGTGTCACGAGCGACGGCAGGGTTAAGGCCATAAACAACAGGGCCTTGGCCATTACAAGAAGCGGCGGGTAGGAAAGCCGTGTCATGGATCTTTCCTATTTGAATATCTCCGGGCTCAGCCTCTTGGGCTTGATTACACTCATTGGCTTTTACATGGGCCGCTTCTCCCATTATGCAAACCTTCCCTCCCTTATCGGATATATGGTCCTGGGGGTTCTCCTGGGACCCTCTGTTCTTAACCTCTTTGATCTCTCCAGGATGAAGGACCTTGCCTTTATTGCAGACCTGGGCCTGGGATTTGTGGCCTTCTCTATCGGGTGGACCTTCTCAAACACTATAAGTATGTTGCCGGGCCAGAGCTGTTTTGAGACCCGGCCGGGAGGTTGTTCTTATGAAGCCCACATCTTATAACCTGATCATGTCCGCCCTCTTTAACGGAAGAAAGGGCCCGCGTCCGCCTGTCGGCAACCCCACGTCTATCATCTGTCATGATCTCATGGACGCCACAGGCATTTCATTTCCCGACGCCCACAAAGACGCAAAGGCCATGGCCGAGCTTGCCACAGCGGCCCACGAGCTCATTGGTTTTGACACGGTCATGCCCGAATACAGTGTCCACCAGGAGGCTGCGGCCCTGGGATCCGAGGTGGACTGGGGAGACCGCGACATGATGCCCGACGCCAAAACCGCCCCTCACCCGGATTTCTCCCCTGTGCGGGTACCGGAGAACCTCCTGGAAAAGCCCTCTATGCGGGTCGTGCTGGATGCCCTGACCATACTCAGACGACACCTGGGCGGCAGGGTGGCCATTGTAGGCAAGGTCATGGGACCTTGGACCCTTTCCTACCATATGGCCGGGGTGGAGAATTTCCTGCGTCACGTGGGACGGGGGAAGAAGGACAAGGTGGAGAGGATGTTGACAGAGCTCATGCCCGTAACGGTCACCTTTGCACGGGCCCAATTTCAGGCCGGCGCCGATGTGGTGGTTCTGGCCGATCACGCCACTGGAGACCTGGTAGGTCCCCACCACTACAAGGAGTATCTCCTGCCCATTCACAAAGAAATCACCTCCCAGATCGAGGGGCCTTTGATCCTCCATGTGTGCGGAAACTGCTCCGACCGTCTGGAACTTTTTGCCGAGGCAGGATTTGACGCCTATCACTTTGAGTGGCAAATTGATGCCAGGGAAGCGGTCAAGAGGCTCGGCCACCGCATGTCCCTGGTCGGTAATGTGAACAATCCCCGGACCCTCTTGATGGGAAGCCCTGAAGAGGTGTATAAACAGGCCCGATATGCCATAGAGGCGGGGGTCAATATTATCGGGCCGGAATGCGCCATCCCTCTTCCCACACCCCTGGAGAATCTTAAGGCCATTGTCCGGGCGGCCCGCGAGGGCTATGGAAGAGGTCCGTCCGTTTCCTGAATTTGCCATTGCTCAACCAGGGCGGGTATGTGTATGATTGACCTCTCTGGGGGCAAAAGGGTGGATTCCATTGATCCCTTAAGTCTTTTTCGGGAAACTTTTGGATAAACATTATCTTAGAGAGTAGGGAGGGAACCATGAAGATCGAGGATATCAAAAACATCTGTGTGGTTGGGGCCGGAAACATGGGGCATCAGATATCTCTTCTCTGTGCCATACACGGGTACAAGACCACTTGCACCGACGTTAGTGAAGAAATCCTAAAAAAGGCCGAAAAATTTGCCGATACCTACCTCCCCGGCCGGGTGGAGAAAGAAAAGCTCACCGCGGAACAGGCGAAACAGGCCCGGGAGAACCTCTCTTTCACCCCCGATCTTAAAGAAGCGGTCCGCGATGCGGATTATGTGATTGAGGCGGTCATCGAGGTCCTGGATCTCAAGAGAAAGCTCTTCGCCGACATGGACAAGATGGCGCCGGAGTATGCCATTCTGGCCACCAATAGCTCTACCATTGTAAGCTCCCGCATTGCCGATGTCACAAATCGGCCCTCCAAGGTCCTAAACCTCCATTTCTTCAACCCCGCCCTGGTCATGAAACTGGTGGAGGTTGTAAGGGGACCCCACGTCTCTGAGGAATCGGCCCAAGTCTCCTTTCAGCTCTGCGAACGCCTGCAAAAGGTCCCTGTACTGATCAAGAAAGAGGTGGAAGGCTTTCTCCTTAATCGCATATTCCGCGCCATCAACAATGAGGCCCTCTGGATGCTGGATATGGGCGTGGCCTCTGCTGAAGACATTGACAAGGCGTGTGTTTACGGCGCAGGGCATCCCATGGGCCCTTTCCGGCTCATGGACCTTACAGGAATTGACCTCAATTATACCATCCATATGGAAAAGTTCAGGGAAACCGGTGACCCGGCCCATCGTCCGTCTCCCAATGTGGTGGCCCATTATGTCCAGGGGCATTACGGGGAAAAGACGGGAAAGGGATGGTACGACTATCCTGATAAGAAATAGGACCAAGGTCTTGAAAATGGCCGGGTAAGGCCCGGATTACAGGCCTTTCAAAAGGGACGGGAATTCCTCCCATTCTGAGATCCTTGGCACATCACCCCAGGGCTCTTCAACCGAACCTGAGAGGTCTCCGGGCACAAAGGAGACATCCCTGTCACGCACATAGGTAAACCAAACAGGGTGGATCCCTGCCTGGTTTGCACCCGTGATATCGGGCTCCGGATCGTCACCCACATACACGGTCTGGGTTTTATCCACCCCCAATTGCTCGATGAGGCGACTGAAAACAAAGGGGTGTGGTTTCCGGTAGCCCAGGTCCCCCGAGATAAGTGCCACCTCAAAGTAAGGAGCAAGGCCCATATAACGGATGAGACCTTTCGCAGCAGGGGCATGGGTGAAATTGGAGAGCAGCCCGAGGCGGTAACTCCCTTTCACGGCATCGAGCATCTCCCGGGTTCCCGGGATGATGCGGCAGTGATCAAAAAAGGCGGAAAAATAGGCCTCCACCGCGGCGGAAATGCGCGGGTCACGGGGAGGGATATTATACCCCAAGACCTCCAATGCAGCACTGATCCACAGGCTGTTGTGGGTCTCCCTGCCATCCCGGTGGGCCGTCTGGATAAAGCGCAGGGCCGCCTCTCGATGGGCCTTCTTAAAGGCTCCTTCCTCAAGAGCTACACCGCTCTGGCCCAGACTACGGGTGAGCCTGCCCAGGGCGTCTTTGAGGGCGGAGCGTTCCACCGTGATAAGGGTGTTGAAAAAATCAAAGGCTATGGCTTTTATGTCATGCATGAGACCTTTTCATATCCGAAGGGAGAATCAAATGCAAGCGATTGAAACGTCTTTTCACTGGACCGCCCCAGGGGTGAGACTGTCCAGGCGGTCCCCAGGAAGATGACACCATGAAAGAACCGGGAAAAAATATGGCCTTGCCAGACTATCACATGCATACGCCCTTGTGTAAACATGCAAGTGGGGATCCGGCCGCGTATAAGGAGGCCGCCGAACGCCGGGGCATTCCTGAGATCTGTTTTTCCGATCATAGCCCGAACCCGGACGGATTTGACCCCGGCCACCGGATGGAACTGGACCAGTTTATCCTTTACAGAGAGAGGGTGGAGGGCATACAGGATCAGGATGGACCGACCGTTCTCATGGGCATTGAAGCGGACTACTATGAGGGGTGCGAGTCCTTCCTGAGGCAATGGTTGCCGGCACAGGGCTTTGACCTGGTCATTGGGTCGGTCCATTATATCGACGGCTGGGGTTTTGATAACCCGTCCTACGGTTATCTGTGGGACGCTGCAGATGTGAAGGCGGTGTGGGGGCGGTATTTCAAACTGGTGGAAGGGCTGGCCCTCACCGGGCTCTTTGACTCGGTGGGTCACCTGGATTTGCCCAAGAAATTCGGACACCGCCTTCCGGATCAAGATCTCAGGGAGATGGTGCGACCCGTCCTCGACCATATTGCCCGGACCGGCATGGGGATGGAGATCAACACCTCAGGTCTGACCAAACCTGTAAAGGAGATTTACCCCTCTCCCTTGATCCTCGACCTTGCCCGGGCAAGGGAGATCCCTATCTGCTTCGGCTCCGACGCCCATTCACCGGACCACGTGGGTTTCGCCTTTGACGCCGCCCTCACCCTGGCCCGAGAAGCAGGGTATACCTATTATTTCAGGATTAGGGACCGGAAAAAGGAACTCCTTCCCCTTCCCTAAGGGCCATGGAAATTCCTATAAATTTTGGGAGTGATTCGTACATGGACTTTGTCTTCTGCCCCTATTGCGGAAAAACCTTGACGAAACGGCATGATCACGGCCGAGTGCGGCCTTATTGCGAACCCTGCGGGCGCTTCTTCTATAGGAACCCTACCGTGGGTGTCGCCGTTCTGGTCGTCGAGCAGGGCGAACTGCTCCTGGTAAAGCGTGTTGGGTCCTATGAAGGGATGTGGTGTATCCCCTGCGGTCATGTGGAATGGGATGAAGACGTGCGCCTTTCGGCGCAACGGGAGGTGGAAGAAGAAACCGGGTTAATCGTGACCCTCGGGCCCGTATTTGACGTCCATTCCAACTTTCATGACCTGGAGAAACAGACCGTGGGGATATGGTTCTGGGGAAAAAGAAAAGGCGGAACCCTCAATCCGGGCTCAGATGCTGCTGAGGCCCGCTTTTCCCCCCTCAACAACCTGCCCAAGGCCATGGCCTTTCCCACGGACCTGCTGGTCTGTGACCGCCTGAGAGAACACCTCAAAACCCACGGACCGCCCCGGTTTTGAACCCTTGACAGCCCTTTCCCTCTCAGTCTTCTCATCAAAATCTATGAGCCCAATCAAGACTTACAAATTCCCCTGAATTGTGCCTGTTATCCCAGTCATTTTATCTGAGGTCCCAATCGATATGGCCCAGCGCAAAAGACTCCACCACCTTTCTTGGCTCGGCCAAAAAAGGCCGGACCCTTCAGGGGCCCGGCCCTTAATCGCTCGTCTGTTTCAAGACCCGCCTAGTTGACCTCGATCTTCTTGTGCTCCGGCCCACCCTTTTTGGGCATAACCACGGTCAGGATACCGTCTTTGTAAGTGGCTTCCGCCTTGTCTTCGTCCACTTCTCCAGGCAGCTCAAGGCTTCTGCTAAAAGAGCCCTCTCTCGTCTCCTTGAGGTAGCAGTCTTTCCCTTTTTCCTCTTTTTCAGCCGCCTTTTTGCCGCTCAGCGTCAGGTGTCCCTTTTCAATGGAGACCGATATATCATCCCGTTTCAGGCCCGGCAGTTCAGCGGTCACGGTATAGGTCCCGTCCTTTTCACTCAGGTCGACACTGGGAATCAAGGTCTCACCTATGTCCCCTCTCCACTCCGGCCACAGCCTGTCAAAGAATACATCGCCAAATCCTTCATGCCCAAAGGGCGTCATCCAGGAAGGTCTTCGAGCCCTTCTTGTCAATGCGAGGTTCATAAACTGCACCCCCCTTTCCTTTCACATCATGTGAGGCCCTTTCTCTTGGTAAGGCCCCTTCCTTAGGTTCGCAAAAAAGTTAAGCATCATCTTCTTCCTGTCAAGGGGCTTGTATCCCTTACAGAACGCCGTCATTGCGGGCTGAGGCCTTTACGAGACCGTCTTTGGATGACGCGGATCCTTTCAATGACCGGCGGGTGGCTATAACTCAAAAACACCTTGAGGGGATGGGGGGTGAGGTTCGAGAGGTTGTCGACACTGAGCTTTTTCAGGGCCCGGATCATAGAATCCGGTTTCTTGTGGGTCTTTATACAGAATACGTCAGCCTCATATTCATGCTTGCGTGAGAGCATATTGTCGGCAATGGAAACCATCATCTCCACAGGAATGTAAAGGAAGGCGAAGAACAGGAGACTCGCATAAATGGATGTCTCCTCCATTCTGAATGCGTCGAAAAGCTCCCTGTTATTGATGAACAAAGAGAGGATATAAAACATCAGCCCCGTGGTCAGCACGGACATTCCGAGAGACTTCAGGATGTGTCTTTTCTTATAATGACCCATTTCATGGGCAAGAACGGACACGAGTTCATCCACGGTGTGCTTTTCTATAAGGGTGTCGTAGAGCACAATCCTTTTGGTTCTGCCGAGACCCGTAAAAAAGGCATTTGACCGGGTCGATCTCTTTGACCCATTCATGGTAAAAATTCCTCTGATTTTGAAGTCCTGGGACGCGGCATAGTCCTCAATGGCCTCCCTGAGAGGGCCTTCCTCCAGGGGGACGAATTTATTGAAAAGGGGCATAATGAGGATCGGGGCGATAAAAACAATAATCAACTGAAACAGGACCAGCGCACCCCAACAATAGAGCCAGGCCCAGGGTCCCGCCTTTTGAAAAAGCCAGAGCACCGCCGCCAGGATCCCTCCCCCCAAGAGAACCGCCAAGGCCCAGCCCTTCACAATATCCAGCACAAAAGTCTGGGGGCTTGTGGTGTTAAAGCCGTATTTTTCTTCAATGACAAAGGTCTCGTAGATGGAAAAGGGGAGATGGATGAGCTGGGAGGCCAGCAAGAGGATAGCCATAAAAATAAGACCCGTTGGTATAGGGCCCAAACCAAATCCACGTGCAAACTGATCCGCCATGTTAAAGCCGCCCCAAAGAATAAAAGCTATGGTGATAGGGGTAACAATCGAATCGGAAAGCATGGAAAAACGGATGGTCTCTTTGAGATATCGCTGGGCCTTCCCATACCTTCCCCTGTCATATTCGCCTTCAAACTCCCTCGGCAGGTCTGTTTTCAGGTGACGCACATTCAGGAAATCGACGATGACGTCCAGGAAGTAAGCGCCTATCAAAACCCCGAGGATGATCACAAGATAGGGATTCATATGCTCCTTTGGTATGCCCTCCACGAAAAGACACTGGATGGCGTACTATTCTCACGACTATAATGAAAACCAACGAACCCTGTCAAAAGGTCTTTGCCCGTTTGACAGGCCCCCAGAATGTAGTTTAACATGATGCCCGAAAAGATTTAAACAGGAGGTCGATTGTGCTTCACACAGCCACTGCACAGCAGATCCGTGACGGATTGGTAACGGATGTCTATTTCGAGCGCACCGAGAAGGTCCTCAGGGCCAAAGGAATTGATAAGGAGGTAAGGGCCGAGTTCCTTGCCAAGGGCCTTCCCCGGGACTGGAAATGGGCCGTGTTTGCCGGGGCGGAGGAATGCGCCTCCCTCCTGCAAGGACTTTCTCTCGATGTTCGAATGATGCGAGAAGGCACCCTCTTCGGGGCCCACGAGCCGGTCATGGAAATCCGGGGCCGCTACCTGGATTTCGGCAGATATGAAACCACCCTTCTCGGGTTCATCTGTCAGGCCTCGGGTGTAGCCACCATGGCCGCACGGTGCCGCAAGGCCGCCGGTCATCGCCCGGTCATCAGTTTTGGGGCCAGACGGATGCACCCCGCCGTCGCCCCTCTGGTTGAACGAAACGCATACATCGGAGGATGTGACGGTGTGGCTGTGGGCATGGGCGCACAACTGGCCGGGATTGAACCGACCGGCACCATGCCCCATGCGCTCATTCTGATCATGGGGGATACCGTTTCAGCAACCAAGGCCTTTCATGAGGTCATAGAACCCCACGTGAAGAGGGTCAGTCTCATAGACACCTTTAATGATGAAAAATTCGAGACCCTTAATGTGGCAGAGGCCTTGGGTAAAGACCTTTTTGGAGTGCGCCTGGACACGCCTGGTTCCAGGAGGGGCGATTTTTCCAAGATAGCCGAAGAGGTCAGGTGGGAGTTGGATCTACGGGGCTATAATCATGTCAAGCTCTTCCTGAGCGGTGGATTGGATGAAGACAAGATCCTGCAGTACAACCCCTTTGCCGACGCCTATGGGGTTGGTACGGCCATCAGCAACGCCCGGGTTGTTGATTTCTCCATGGACATCGTAGAAATCGAGGGAAAGCCCTTGGCAAAACGGGGAAAGCGATCCGGGGCCAAGAGTGTTCTTCGCTGCTCCCGGTGTCTGGACACGGTGGTAAGGCCCTTTGGCCATACTGAAACCTGCCCCTGCGGTGGCAAGCGGGAAGAGCTTCTTGTTCCCCTCTTCTCCCAGGGACACATGGAGGGTCACCTGTCTACGCCCCGAGAGATCCGGGACTTTGTCCTCCAACAGCTGGAAGCGGTGGAACTGGAGCCCTCCAAGTAATCAACTCTTTTAAAAGAGAGGACCCATTAAGCGCTCTTGGGCAAACGAAGCCATGAACTGCAAGTAGACAAACTAAGCCGCCTCCTGGTTTACATCCTGGGCCACAGGCCCGATGAATTCGGCCTGGTACCGGATGGCAACGGTTTTGTCCCCTTCAAGGAATTGCTCCAGGCCCTGCATGAGGAGGCGGACTGGCGCTATGTGAGGGGATCCCACATCAATGAAGTCCTTTTGGGAAAGGACCGCTCCCTCTTTGAGACCCGGGGAAAGGCCATCAGGGTCCTTCAAAGGCGATGGCGCATGGAATTGACCCCTCCAGGACCCCCTCTGCCCAGACTCTTGTTTCTGCCTGTCCGTACAAAGGCCCACCCTGTGGTCATGGAAAAGGGTGTGAAGGCCCCGGAGGGAAGCTTTCTGGTCCTCACCCCCGAAGAAAACATGGCCCGGCGGATTGGGAGGCGGAGGGATCAGCATCCGGTCCTCCTCCAGATCTCGGCCGCCTCAGCGGCCAGGGAAGGCGCTTTCTTTTATCCTTTTGGTAACCTTTTTTTGTGCCCTCACATCTCGCCTGAATTCATTGCAGGTCCCCCTGTTTCCAAAGAGGCATTGGAGTGGCGGCGGGTTAAGGCCGGAACAGAGGAAAAAGCCCGGCCGAGGCCCCGCGAGGAGACACCCGGCACCTTTGTCCTGGACATGGCCAGGGATCCGGATCCGACTCGCCGGGCCAAGGGTAAGAAACGGAAGGGATGGAAGGAAGAGGCCAGGAAACTGAGACGAAGGGGCAAAAGATAACCTCTTTTGTATCATTTCAGTTCTATATAAAGCCCGATCATGACCCTCTTTCTGCACTGATTCCGGCGGCCCGCGACGAGCTCGGCCGAGTCGGAAGGCTTCGTCTCTTCAGGCCTCCAGAACCCTGCCCAGGACGTTGTTTCCCGCCACCTGCTCCGTCACCACCGAAACAAAAGGGCCCTCTACGCCTCTGGAAAGGGGAAACAGAACAGGAAGGTAGTTGTCTGAGGTACCCTTCATCATCTCTTTTTCCCCTGGATGCCTTTTTTCCGGCAGCACTGAGAAGGTGTTGCCCAGACAAGTCCGGTAAAAACGGGCCCTTTTTTCCTGGCCCAGGTCCCGCATCTCCAGAGACCTCTCCTTAATCATGGCCGGTTCCACCTGCTCCTTAAAAGCGGCGGCCGCGGTTTTCGGCCGCGGTGAAAAGGGAAAAACATGAAGATAGGATACGGGAAGATCCCTGATCAGAGACTGGGTATTGCGGTATGCGGCCCTGTCCTCTCCAGGGAATCCGCAGATGATATCGGCCCCTATCGCCACAAGGGGAAACTGCCCGTGGACGCCTTCTACTACTGAGGTAAAGTCACGGGCCTTATAGGGTCGGTTCATCCTCCTCAGGACCCTGTCATCGCCGCTCTGCAACGAGATGTGTACATGGCGGCACAGCCACGGTTCAGAGCCGATCATCTCTATCAACTCGGCGCCTATTTCGTCCGGTTCCAATGAACTGAGCCTTATTCGAACCGGGAAACCTTCTTTTCCAATGGCCCTGAGGAGGCCCTTTAAATCCGTTTTCTCCGGGAGATCCACACCGTATTGCCCGAGATGAATCCCGGTGAGGACGACCTCCCTGTACCCTTCTTGGGCAAGGGCATGGAGCATGGAAAGGACCTCCCGGGGAGGGAGACTCCTTTGGGGCCCCCGGGTAAAGGGGACGATACAGTAAGTGCAATAGGATTCGCATCCGTCCTGGATCTTCAGGCAGGCCCGGGCACGGTCGAGGAAGCGGCTTATCCTGAGGGGCTCGAAGGTCATCTCCGGCTCAAAGTCCTGTACAAAGACCTCCTGTCCCCTTGATCCCGCCCCGTTGAGGAGAAGCTGCGGGAGGCGACCCTTGATCCTGTTGCCACCGATCACGCTGAGCCCCTCTATGTGGGCCAGCTCTTCCGCGAAGAGCTGGCCGTAACACCCCACGGCCGCCACCCGTGCCCCCGGATTTTCGCGGATGACCTTGCGGATCGCCTGTCTTGACTGGTGGGCGGCCCGCTGGGTGACGATACAGGTGTTGACCACCGCCGCATGGGCCTGCTCCCCTTTACGGGCCTCCCGCCAGCCTTCCCGTTTCAAGGCCTCCCGGAAAAAGGCGGATTCATACTGATTCACTTTGCAGCCCAGGGTTATGATTCTAAAACGTTTGGACATAGGAAGGTGTTTCTTGGTCAATGGGTTACGGTCCCGCCGGGTCCGATCAGAAAGTAGGTGGTATCCCCAAGGGAATGGTACGCCGTCATGGTATAGCGATCCGTACCGCTGGTGCCGGACATATAAACATTCTCAGAGGCATAAAACCCATAGGTGGCGCCCACCAAAATCGAGGGACTGCTCTCATAGCACTGCTTGTCCACGTAATAGGCCTCTTGGGCGGTGGCCGCATTTCTTAAATCTGTCTGGACCGCAGTATTATAGGATCGGTTCTTGTAAGCTGAAAACTGGGGTATGGCGATGGCCGCCAGGATCCCAATGATAGCGATGACGATCATCAATTCAATGAGTGTAAACCCCCCTTGCTCTTTCCTGTGAAATAGGCCGTCCATATCCCACCTCCCGGGCTTTGACGCCACGAGGCTCCCGGTGTGCGCTTCAGGGCCCGTGGAATCCATTGACTGAAAACAGGCCAAGATAAAAGAGCGTAACGTTGAAATATTGAGATTGGATGAGATAAAGAGAGAGATATTTTTTTGGGATAAAATATAAATGTTAAGTGCAAATGAAGCAAGCCTAATTAGAGGACAAACCCCTTTTTGATCCACCCCCCGCCCAGAACGCGATCCCCGTCATAGCAAACAAGGGCCTGTCCCGGTGTGACGGCCCACTGGGGTTGGTCAAAGGTAAACCGTACCCGGTCCGCGGAAAGCACCTCCAACCGGCCGGAAGCGGCCTTGTGCCGGTACCGGATCTGGGCCCGTGCCCTCACCGTCTTTTCTTTTGGGGCCGCTCCAGTCCAGTGCCATGCCCCTGCCGTGACCCCGCGGGAATAAAGGGACTCCTTTCTCACAACCACCACCTCGTTGGCGGCGGGCCGGATTTCTTTCACATAGTAGGGCCTGCTCGAGGCAATCCCCAGACCTTGCCTCTGACCGACGGTGTAGCGGTAGAACCCCCCATGGGTTCCCAGGACCTTACCATGTCCGTTGATGATCCTCCCCCCCTTCAAGTCCTTCACGCCTCCTTTTTCCTGCACCAGCATGCGGTAGTCCTTCCCGGGGACAAAACAGATCTCCTGGCTCTCGGGGACCATGAAAGAGGCGATATCCCATTCCCGGGCCCTGGTAAGGGTCTCCTCCTTGGTCATCTCCCCCAGGGGGAAAAGGCTCCTGGAGAGATGGGGCCGGCCCAGGCGATGCAAAAAATAGGATTGCTCCTTGGCCCTGTCCCTCCCCCGCCAGAGTTCTACATCGGAGCCGGCCCTCCCCCGCTTTACCCGAGCATAGTGGCCCGTAGCCACGTTGTCTATCCCCCTTTCCCGGGCGTAATGCAAGAGGTACTCGAACTTGACCACCCTGTTGCAGGCAACACAGGGATTGGGCGTCAGACCTTGCAGGTATGAATCCACAAAAGGAGTAATAATCGTTTTTTCAAAAAACTCTCTAAGGTCAAGGACCTCAAGGGGTATCCCCAGACTCCGGGTCATGGCTCGGACCGCCTCGACCCTTCTTTTGCTCTCCCAAGCCGAGGTGGGAAGGAGAAAATGAAGACCGTGGACCGTCCTCCCCTGCTCTCTTAAAAGCAGGACGGCGAGAAGGCTGTCGATTCCTCCGCTGAGGGCCACCACCACCTCAGATGCGTCAACGCGCATACACAGCCTCTTTACAGGGAACTCTGGATTGCCGCATGCCGGTGATTCCCAAAAGAACGACGGTTTCTAAGGGATAAGCTTTGTCTTGATTAAACACCCAGATGGGGTGGACGGATTTGAGGCCGGGCAGGTCAGTCGACCAGGCTTCTGTTGAATTTCACCTCCATTGCCCGGGCCGGGCAGGCGGAAACGCACAATTCACAGGCGCTACACTTGTCCGTATCAAAGATGACCTCCATTTCCGGTCTCTTAATATAGAGGGCCCCGGTAGGACAAACCGCGGTACAGGCGCCGCACTGAAAGCACCGCTCTTCATCCCTTTTGATATCCTGTCCGATGCTCTCCACCTTGATTCCCATTTCTTTGAGGTAACTCACACCCCTTTGAAAATTCTTCCGATGGCCGCTAAGCTCCAGGACCATTAGCCCTTCCTTCCTGGGGTAAATAGTGGCCTTGAGAATATTGAAGGTGAGGTCAAACTCTTTGACCAGGTTCACCACCACAGGCTCATTCACGATTCTCTTCGGAAATCTGAGGGAGAGCATCTTCCTATACATTTTGATCCCCCTATGACAAAATGGCTTTCAAATATTAAAGCCCCTTCCGGGTCTCCTCTCTATACCGCCTTATCACCCGCTCAAACCCGGGAAGGGCTCTTTCAATCACTTCATCAGAGACGCAGTAGGCGATTCTGAAGTGGCCGGGGCCCCCAAATCCACTGCCTGGCACCGTCAAGATGTTTTCTTGCTGAAGGGCACCCACAAAGGCCACATCATCCTCAACAGGGGTTCTCGGGAACAGGTAAAAGGCACCCTCGGGCTTGATAAATTCGTATCCGAAAGAGGCCAGCCCATCACAAAGCCTGTCCCTCTTTCTCTTATACAGGGATGTATCCACACTTTCTCCCAAAAGTCCAGCCACAGCCCTCTGCATAAGGGCCGGGGCGTTGACGTAGCCGAGCACCCGGTTGCAGTAAACCATACCGGCCATAATGATCCCTTTATCGGTCATCTCCGGATGGGCGGAGGCATAGCCGATTCTTTCTCCGGGCAGGGAAAGGTCCTTTGAAAAAGAAGTGACCACAAAGCTCTCTTTATAGGCGTCAAATACACTGGGAACCGTGACGCCGTCAAAAGTAATTGCACGGTAAGGCTCGTCCGAGATTAGATACAGGGGCTCCCCCCTTTTTTGACTGTGAAAGGCCAGGAGGTCGGCCAATTCATCCAGTTCCTGCTTTCCATAAACCCTGCCCGTCGGGTTATTCGGGGAATTAATCAGGACCCCCCTCGTCTTTTCTGTGATGGCTTCTGAAAGGGCCTCACAGTCCAGAGAAAAATCAGGCCTCGTGGCCACCAGCCTGGGCACACCCTGGTGGTTATCCAGGTAGTTATTGTATTCTACAAAATAGGGCTTGGGGATGATGATTTCCTCTCCAGGGTTGAGAACAGTCTTGAGGACCACATTGAGTGCGCCCCCCGCCCCTACAGTCATGACCACATCCTCCCCTGTAAACCGGGCCCGGTTAAAGGTTTTGAGGTATTGGGCCACCGCCTCCCTGGTCTCCGGGAGCCCTGCATTGGGCATGTAGGCGTGTCGGCCCGGCGTGGGGTCTTTGGCCAGCTCGGCAAGGATTTCGTTAAACCTTGCAGGCGGTTCCAGGTTGGGGTTTCCCAGACTGAAGTCAAAGACGTTCTCTGCTCCGTACTTCTGTCTCCTCAGGTTCCCCTCCTCAAACATCTTCCTGATCCAGGACGAGCTTTCTATGGCTTCTCCAATCTTTTTTGAGACGGTCATGACCTGTGGTCCTCCTTGACTTGTGTAAAATTATAACCATATCCTTTTGGAAAGTCTTGTCAACCGAAAATCAACGGTCAGCCCCATCTAGGAAAGGAAACATCAAATCAGCTTGACAGGGTCAGCCTCTTTATCTAGTTTAGGCTTCTGGGAAAACCGACTGAATACCTGCTCGACCGAAAAGGGCAATTTGACCGGATCCCAAGAGGCAGGTTGTATTCCGAGGAGGGGAAACAATGCAAAACCAATCAAAGACGCCCACCATTGCCATCTTGACAGGGGGTGGGGATGTACCCGGGTTGAATCCTTGTATCAAGACCCTGGTTTACAGGGCCACCAGTGAGGGGATCAAGGTCATGGGCATCCGGAAAGGCTGGGCAGGGATACTAGAATACGATCATGACGACCCCCGTTCTTCGGAAAAAACCATTCAGGTTCTGGAGCCGCCGGAGGTCCGGACCATCGACCGTTCCGGGGGGACTTATCTCCATACCTCGCGTACCAATCCCAGTGCCGTCAAGTTTGAGGAAGCCCCGGAGGCGCTGAAAAAGGAGTTTGAGAGCAAGGATGAGGTCAAGGATTTCACGTCCCGGGTCCTGCAGAACCTCCAAGCCCTTCAAATCGATGCCATTATCCCTATAGGAGGCGACGATACCCTCAGCTTTGCAGAACACCTTCACAAGAAAGGCTTTCCCGTCATCGCCATTCCCAAAACCATGGACAATGACGTCTTTGGCACGGATTTCTGCATCGGCTTTTCCACGGCCGTCACTCGAGGGGTAAGCTTTATTCATGCCCTCAGGACCTGCACGGGCTCCCATGAGAGGATTGCCGTTATCGAGCTCTTTGGCCGGTATTGCGGTGAGACTTCCCTTGTCTCCGCCTATCTGGCCGGGGTAGACAGGGCCATCATTTCTGAAGTCCCCTTTGATCCTCACCGGCTCGCGGAACTCATCATGAAAGATAAGCGGGCCAATCCCAAGAATTACGCCATGATCACCATCTCCGAAGGGGCCAAGATGATCGGTGGAGAGATGTTGCTCTCCGGTGAAACCGACGCTTACGGCCACAGAAGGCTTGGAGGCATAGGGGAGGAGACAGGGGCCGTCTTAAAGGAGATCACGGGGGAAAGCGTCATCAACCAGAGGCTGGCTTACTTAATGAGGAGCGGCGCGCCCGATTCCCTGGATCTTATGGTGGCGGTAAATTTCGCCAATATGGCCATCGACCTCTTTTTGAAAAACACCTTTGGCCGTCTCGTGGCCATGAGCCGAGGCATTTACACGGATATCCCCCTGAGCACGATCACCACAGGCCAGAAAAGGGTGGATGTGCGTGAACTCTACGATGCTGAAGAATACCTGCCCAAGGTGAGGCATGTGAGCGGGAAGCCCATGTTTCTTTACTAGCCTGGATATGAGAAGCGTTAGATGCCTTACCCTTCTCTGTAAGTTGCGGTCTTTTTCCAGCTAAACCCCGTTGTTGCATAAAAGGCGCTTAAGGGTTCTGCATTTTGCCTTCTAAGGCTTCAAATGCCACTTTCAAAGCTTTAACTTTGGAATTCACCAATAGTGCTGTTCTTCAGTTATATGTCTAGCAGCTCAATGCGTTTACAACAACGGGGTGAACCTTCCGCCCCAAGGCGGAGGCCCTTCCGTCTCGATGCCTTCCGGATGCTCAAGGAGAAGTTGGGTGATGATGAACGTGGCCTATAGCCTGCCCCTGCAGGCGGATCCGGATTGAATGCTATGCCTCCGGTTGCCCGAAGAAGACAGACGCGAAAGATATGGGTCGGCGCTGTTCCCATCGGGGGAGGGGCGCCCATTTGTGTCCAGTCCATGACCAATACGGACACCCGCGATGTGGCCTCCACCGTGGCCCAGATCGAGCGCCTGGTTGAGGCGGGCTGTGAGATTGTCCGTGTGGCCGTACCAGACACCCGGGCCGTGGTCGCCCTCAAGGAGGTGATCTCACAGGTCGCGGTGCCTCTTATTGCAGACATCCACTTCGATCCCCGCCTTGCCCTCGCCGCGCTGGATGCCGGTGCTCATGGACTCAGGATCAACCCAGGCAACATCGGCGGCCAAAAGGCGGTTGCCAGGATCTCTCAAAAGGCGTTGGAAAAGGGGGTACCCCTTCGTATCGGGGTGAATGCGGGCTCCCTGCAGAGGGAGGTGCTGCAAAAATACGGCCGGCCTTGTCCCAAGGCCATGGTGGAAAGCGCTCTCATGTATGTGGGTTTTCTTGAAAACCTGGGGTTCCATCAAATCAAGATATCCTTGAAATCATCCCATGTGGTGAATACCATTAAAGCATATGAGCTTTTGAGCGCGCAGGTGGATTATCCCCTCCACCTGGGTGTCACGGAGGCCGGCACTCTGATCTCAGGGACGGTAAAGAGTGCCCTAGGCATCGGTGCCCTGCTTTTAAAGGGGATCGGCGATACTTTTCGCGTCTCCCTTACCCGGGATCCGGTGGAGGAGGTCCGGGTCGCTTATGAGATCCTGAGGGCCCTGGATCTCAGGCACCGGGGGCCCGAGATCATATCGTGCCCAACTTGCGGGCGTTGTGAGATAGACCTCTTCGGCCTCGTTGAACGGGTGGAAAAGGCCCTGGCCGGAATGAAGGCCTCTCCGAAAGTGGCCATTATGGGCTGCGTGGTAAACGGGCCAGGCGAAGCCAAAGAAGCCGATATCGGAGTGGCAGGGGGAAGGGGACAGGGCATCCTTTTTAAGAAGGGCAAAGTGGTCAGGAAGATCCCCGAAAATCAACTGGCGGAAACACTCATTAAGGAAGTGAAAGAATGGACTTCTCCCTGATTGAGAAGACATCCGGCGTGGAGTGCTTACTATGCATTATTCAAAATACTTTATTCCCACCTTTAAGGAGGTACCTTCTGAGGCGGAGGTTGTCAGTCACCAGTTGATGCTCAGGGCCGGGATGATTAGGAAGCTTACCTCCGGTATTTACACCTATCTTCCCTTGGGGCTCCGTTCCCTGACCAAAGTCGCTGACATCATCAGGGAGGAGATGAATAGCGCCGGGGCCGTAGAGCTCCTCATGCCCGCTGTCCAGCCCGCCGAGCTCTGGCAGGAGAGCGGCAGGTGGGACTATTACGGCCGCGAGCTCCTCAGGTTTAAGGACCGTCACAATCGCTGGGCCTGCCTGGGCCCCACCCATGAAGAAGTCATCACCGATCTGATCAGGAAGGAGATCCATTCCTATAAACAAATGCCCATAAATTTCTATCAGATTCAGAACAAGTTCAGGGACGAAATCAGGCCCCGTTTTGGTGTGATGCGCTGCCGGGAATTTATGATGAAAGATGCCTATAGCTTTGATGTTGACGAAGAAGGGGCTAACCGAAGCTATGAGGGCATGTATCAGGCCTATGCCAGCATCTTCAGGCGCTGCGGGCTTGTCTTTAAGGCCGTAGAGGCCGATACCGGTGCTATTGGAGGAAGCTATTCCCACGAATTTATGGTCCTTGCCGAGACCGGGGAAGACCAGATAGTGAGCTGCCTCACCTGTGATTATGCCGCCAACCTGGAGAGGGCGGAAGTCAAAGGCACCGAAGAATCCGCGGAACCGGCAGCGCCGGCCGTGGCCCCGCTTAAAAAGGTCGACACCCCTGAAATCAAGACCGTGGAGGAACTCACCTCCTTTCTCCACATTTCTCCGGAACAACTCATCAAAACCCTGATCTTTGTTGTTGACGGAGAACCGGTAGCCGCCTTGGTCAGAGGGGATCACGAAATCAACGAGGCCAAGCTCAGAAATTTCCTGGGTGCTCAAGCGGTGGAGTTGGCCGATCCGGCACTGGTGGCGGAGACAACGGGCGCACCCATGGGATTTGCAGGACCCATGGGACTCAACCTAAGGATAGTCGCTGACCAGGCCATTAAAGGAATGAGCAACTTTGTCACCGGAGGCAACCAGAAAGATCTCCACCTCAAGGATGTGAACCTGGGCAGGGATTTTGAGGTGAAGGCCTTTGGGGATCTGCGGATCATCACCCCCCAGGATCCATGCCCCAGATGCGGCGGGGACATCCAGTTCATCAGGGGAATCGAGGTGGGCCATATTTTCAAACTGGGGACCAAATACAGCGAGGCCCTTAAAGCCCAATTTCTTGATGAGCAGGGCAGGGAGAGGCCCATTATTATGGGATGCTACGGAATTGGTGTGGGGAGAACCTTGGCCGCAGCCATTGAACAGAACCATGATGAGAGGGGCATCATCTTCCCCATTCCTCTTGCCCCTTTTGAAGTGATTATCCTGCCGCTCCAGGTCCATGAAAGCCTTGTCATGGAAAAAGCCGAAGAAATCTACAAGGCCCTCTCTGCCAACCATGTGGATGTGCTCATCGACGACCGGGACGAGCGGGCTGGTGTGAAATTCAACGACGCGGACCTGCTTGGAATCCCGGTCCGGGTTACCGTGGGCCTGCGGGGCGTCAAGAAGGGAGAGATAGAGATAAAACTGCGCTCCCGCACCGATATGACCTCCGTCTCCTTTGACCGGGCCCCGGCCTTTATCCGGGGAGCCGTGAAAAAACTCTATGATTCGGCTAAATGACATCACCTCAGCAATTCTCGGCTATCATCCCAAAGCCAATATAGAGCTCGTGGAAAAGGCCTATGTCTATTCGGCCAAGGCTCACCAGGGCCAGATCCGTCTTTCCGGTGAACCCTACCTCTCCCATCCCCTGGAGGTGGCCTATATTTTGGCCCAGATGAAGATGGATGTGGTCTGCATCGTGGCCGGGCTTCTCCACGACACCCTGGAAGATACGGAAGCCAGTGCCGATGAAATAAGAAGGCTCTTTGGAGATGAGACAGCCAATATCGTAAAAGGTGTGACCAAGATCAGCAAGATGCACTTTGCCAGCCGGGAGGAGCGCCAGGCGGAAAATGTCAGGAAGATGATCCTGGCCATGTCCTCTGATATCCGGGTGATTCTGGTGAAATTGGCCGACAGACTCCATAACATGCGCACCCTGGGATACCAAAGCCCCGAAAAGCAGCGGCTCATCGCCCAGGAAACCCTGGATATCTATGCCCCCCTAGCCGGTCGCATGGGTATCTTTAGAATGAAATCAAATCTTGAAGACCTATGTCTCTTCTACCTTGAGCCCAAGATCTATCAAAAAATCAAGAGCGAGATAGCCCAACGAAAGGGTGAACGGGAAAAATTCATCGCCGAGGTGAAGAACCTCCTTTCCAAAAAATTGGAGGAATTCAACATCAAGGCCACCTTTGAAGGGCGGCAAAAGCATTTCTATAGCATTTACAACAAGATGCTGGGCCAAGACCTCACAGTGAATCAGGTCTACGACGTAGTGGCCTTCCGGGTGATCGTGGACTCCATTAAGCAGTGCTATGAAGTGCTGGGACACATTCATTCCATGTGGAAACCCGTACCCGGCAGGTTCAAGGATTATATTTCCGTTCCCAAACCCAACATGTACCAGTCGCTTCATACCACCATGATCGGTCCTTTAGGCCAGAGGATGGAGGTGCAAATACGGACTTGGGAGATGCACAAGGTGGCGGAAGAAGGTATTGCGGCCCACTGGAAATACAAGGAGGGGACCGCTGCCAGCAAAACGGATGAAAGACAGTTCGCCTGGCTCAGGCAACTCCTCGAATGGCAGCAAAACCTCAAAGACCCCCGGGAATTCCTGGAATCTGTAAGGATGGATCTCTTCCCGGATGAGGTCTATGTCTTCACCCCCATGGGAGAGGTCAAGGCATTCCCCAAGGGAGCCACAGCCATTGATTTCGCTTACAGTATTCACTCAGAGGTGGGAGAAAAATGCACTGGAGCAAGGGTCAACGGAAAAATGGTCCCTCTCAGGTACGCGTTGAAAAACGGGGACATTGTAGAAATCATGACCTCCCCCAAACAGCACCCCAGCAAAGACTGGTTGAGCTATGTAAAGACCTCTCGGGCTAAGACCAAAATCAGACACTGGATAAAAAGTCAGGAAAGGCATGAAAGCATCCAGCTCGGCAGGAATATTCTGGAAAAAATGTTGAAGCAAGAGGGCGTGAACCTGACCAACATGGCCAAGAGTGAGCAGCTTGCCGCCATTGCAAAGGAACTCTCCTTCCATTCCATCGATGACCTGCTGGCCCAGGTCGGTTTCGGCAAGGTTTCCCCCAGGCAGGTGATCGGCCGTCTCAAGCCGAAGCTGGGGATCCAAGAGGAAAAACCCAGCGGTCTGGTCGGTAAGATGGTCCACCGCCTTAAGCGGCGGAAGTCCGGTCATGGAATCAAGGTAAAGGGGGTTAGTGATATGCTCATCCGCTTTGCCAATTGCTGCCACCCCATTCCTGGAGAAGCTGTGATCGGGTTTATCACCCGTGGCAGGGGCATTACCATCCACAATAAGCAGTGTAGACACATTTTAAAGGCGGACCCGGAACGCCTGGTAGAAGTATCGTGGGAGCCTTCGGAGGAGGATGTCTACCTGGCCACCCTGAGGGTGACCAGTGTGGAGAGGAAGGGTGTATTGGCGGATATCAGCGCCATTATCACCCAAAAGGACGCCAATATCATCCAGGCCGAGGTAAAGACCACTGCGGATAAAAAAGGCATCGCCTTTTTCACCATTGAGGTAGAAAACTACAAACAACTCTACAACATTATGGCAACCGTAAAAAAGGTCAAGAACGTCCTGACGGTGGAGAGATTGTGACAAGATCCCTCAGGGGCGTTAGGGCTTGACGACCCGGCCGGACTTAATACAGGTTGTACAGACCCGCAACCTTTTCGTTTGCCCGTTCTGGACACACCTCACTCTCTGAAGGTTCGGGTACCATCGGGTCTTGGTCTTGTTATGGGCATGGCTGACATTGAATCCCACTGTAGGTCTCTTACCGCAGATTTCACATACTTTTGCCATTTCCAAGGTCTCCTTTGGCTCATTACTTTGTCCTCGGCCCCCCGGGACGAGCGCGAGCCTATTTTTGTCATAAAAGAAGGATTTTTCTAAAACTTTATATTTTGCATGTATTTAGATGCTTGATAAAAACGGTGTTTGAGAGTCCGACACCGCCTTATCAAAGGAATTGATAAGTGATAATCTTATAATATATAAAAGAAATCCATGTATAGCAACCCATTTTTACCATCCCTGATCCACCATCAAGATGTCATCTGCTGTGTTGCCTTCGGTCGCTTCTCCTTGCGGCGTATTGTTTATACGCCTCAGTCGGCGCTCCTCAGCGCCTTGCATCTAACATCTTGCTGGTGCCCAGGCATTGGCCAAAATCATTTATTACCATTGTTTGTCGAGAATTTTGATGGTGGATTTAGGACCATCCCCTGGGAGAACCACTTATGACCGCTCCGGAACAAGCTGCGCCAAAAACACCGGCTCTTTCCGCCGCCCTGAACCGGGTCCCCGAA
>Ga0180432_10003519_pt1 | contig 22216 bp, 18 predicted proteins | sample SS_ome_10_FD_132414 | JGI IMG/M metagenome (GOLD analysis project Ga0180432, IMG submission 132414) | Hypersaline lake sediment archaeal communities from the Salton Sea, California, USA - SS_1_MS_2 metaG | ecosystem: Environmental > Aquatic > Non-marine Saline and Alkaline > Hypersaline >...
GACACAAGATCTTAATGCTTTTAAAATAATGTTCTATGATCGATCATAGAACAATTTTATCAGATATTTAAGTCTTCAGTCAAATAGAAGCAATAGTTGATTATGTCAAATTCAAGATTAGAACTATTATCTATATAATTAGGAGTGTGAAATGAGTTCAAAAAAGAAGGTCAGAATGACGATTAAGACTTTATTAGCCTTGATTATCATTTTTGGCTTAAGTTCAATTTTCGGACTTGCCACAGCTATCGAAAAGAATGAAAAAAAGAGCATCCCTCTAAAGGAAATCAAAGATGAAGATTTTTATTGGCTTGAAGAAACCACGAGTGCCAGGGCACTTCAGTGGGTAGATGAGCAAAATAAAAAAACTCAGCAAAAACTCACAAAAGATCCCCGGTTTACTATTATAAAAAACCAAGCTACCGAGATGCTCAAGGAAGCAAAGAGCTCCCAAAAAATTCAATCTCGGTTCACAATTGTAGGTAACCATGTCCTGAACTTTTACGCTGATACTGACTCACCCCGGGGAGTACTGCGTCGGGCTGAACTCAAGAGCATTCTATCGGGCTCGCCGGAATGGAAAATATTCCTGGATCTAGGCACTCTCTCAAAATCCGAGGGTAAAAACTGGACACATCATTTTTTTACAGGGCGTCTTGAGGAATTTGTTTGTCTGGCTCCTGACTATAGCCGATGTCTCATCAGGTTTTCTGTGGCTGGCGGTGAAGAAGTTGCCATCAGGGAATTTGACTTTGAAACAAATGCATTTGTAGAAGATGGATTCACACTCATGCAGCCGAGTAAGACAGATATTGCCTGGGTTGATAAGGATACGGTTCTTGTCTCCCCTGCTTTTGATAAAAATGAAATAACTGTTGCGGGTTATGGAAGAACAGTAAGGCTTTGGAAGCGTGGTACACCTCTCAGCGAATCTCGGTTGATTTTTGATGGAAAACAGACTGACTTTAGTGTTTATCCGTTCACAATATCCCGGCCAGAAGGGAATTATCATTTCATAGCTAGACTGCTCGGAACTCAAGGGCTTGAGACGTGGCACGTCGCGCCTGAGGGCAAGTTGACTAAACTTCCTTTCTCTGCAGAGATCATTGGTTGGAGGGGGATTTTAGCTGTGTTGAAAGGCAGAGTGATCGTTCATCTGCACAGCCCTTGGGAAGCAGAGGGCAAGGAATACAAGGCAGGAACGGTCATTTCAGTTGAGCTTGAGGATATTTGTGATGGAGGAGAGCTTAAATCTGTTCAAGTGGTTCTTCCCTATGCGGATAATCGAGCCGTGGATGAATTGGTAGGAAAAGTTTATGCATCAAGGGACAGCCTCTTCATCAGTGTGCTCGAAGATGCCAACGGAAAGATCATGCGTGCCAGGCCAGAGAAAGATGGATGGGAAGTCGATGAGATTGCCCTGTCTGGGCACTTCTCTGTGGGTATCATAGCAGGCAGCGTGGAGAGAGATTTGGCGTTCTTAGCCTATGAAAAATATCTAAGCCCAAGAACACTGTATTATGTTGAAGGAGATCTTCGCTTAAAAAAAATTAAATCAGAATTAGAAACTTTTAACAGCTCCCCCTTCATCACAGAGCAATTCTTTGCTACGAGTAAAGATGGAACACAAATTCCCTATTTTTTGGTGCGATCAAAGAAGCTTCTCTATAACAGGAATAATCCGATACTTTATAATGCCTATGGAGGAGCTGGAAGAACGCAACCACGAATGTACCTGGGAAAACCTGGTCTGTACTTACTTAGAGCATTGCTTGATAAGGGATGCGTTCTTGTTTTTGGCGGGATTAGAGGGGGTGGCGAATACGGCCCTAGATGGCACAGATCAGTTCTCATGAAGAATAAACACAAAACCTGGGAAGATTTTTTTGCCATCGCTGAAGATCTGATTGATAAAAAAATCACAGTTCCCAGGCGGCTCGCCATCAAAGGAGCTTCATGGGGCGGGCTCCTCATGGGAGTAGCGTTTACTCAAAGACCGGATTTATTTAATGCAGCTATATCTGAGGTTCCAGTCTTAGACCTTATGCGTCTTGCCAAGTTTCCTTATGGAGCTGCCCTCTTTCAGGAAATCGGAGATCCTGAAGACCCGGAAATGATGGATTACATCAGATCTTATTCTCCCTTTCACAATGTTCATCCCGGGAAAAAATATCCTGATCCGTTTTTCATTACATCTACGACTGACGCAAGGGCCCACCCGAGTCATGCCAGGAAAATGGCAGCAAAAATGGAAGCTTTGGGGCAGAACATCTATTTCTACGAAAGCCGTGAGGGTGGACATGGCTTCGGAGATGTTTTTGGGCAAGCACATGTGGCAGCCTTGGAATATGTATACTTGATGCATAGAATATTCGATTAAAATGAAGGTGAATGGCATGAGGAATATTGTGCGCAATCATCCTATGCTCTTCTTTATTTTCTTTCTTATGATCTACTCTTTTACGTCATTTATTCTTATCCCCCTTTTACTTCATATCCGGCCCGATTCGATCCCAGGCTATCTTATCCGAGATTTCGGTTACATGAACATTATCAAAGGTTTTAGACACATTCCTGACCACCCTATATTGTTAGCCTTTTTTGGCTATGGATTTTCCCCCTCATTGGCAGGCATCACAGTCTCTGTATTAGGATGGGGAAAGGAAGGCATAGTCAAACTATTGCGGGGGCTCAGGCCATGGGGAAAGGGCATTTCGCCCTGGAAAGGATTAAAAGTCTACCTTGTCATCCTGATCGGGTTTTTAGCGGCAACAGCCATTCTTGTTGGATTGCACTATATAATCAACGCAGGAACATCATCAGGTGCGGTAAATAGTCCGTTCATAGGAGTAACATTAGGTGCTTTTGTTTCCGCAATCTTGGTCGGATTCTTCCTTCAGCCGGCGGGCATTCTTGAAGAAATATTTGGCTTCCGAGGTTATGCTTTGCCTACTTTGCTCGAACGGCTCAGAAATCCCATCAAAGCCTCTGTGGTATTGGGATTCATATGGTTTTTCTGGCATCTCCTCGTGCCCTTCTCACCTTTTCTCACAGAAACATCCGCATTCAAAGATATTCGATTCTGGACGTCTGGACTCCTACCCTTTATGGGCTATATGCTGATTGCCAATGTATTTTTCTCGATTGTCATAACCTACTTCTGGCTGAAAAGCGGAGGGAGCGTCTGGGCGGGAATTGTTTTTCATGGTTTACTCAACACGATACCTTTCGGACTGCAAATCAATCTTGGAGGTTCAGCCTTTACCTCCCAAAAAGATGTTATATACAGCACGGTAGAAGCAATTTTCGCTGTGGTCGCAGCATGCTTGGTTATATGGGTAGGAAGAAATATCCTTGGACAGAGAAAAAATCTCTAGCCTAAGCAAAAAAGCTTCTAATTTTTTGACTAGGAGGGACCACATGAACGCAAAGATAATCAAATCTCATCAAAAACCAACATGTAGCTTTTTCATGTATCTTTCTAGCCGTAATCTTAACTTCAATCTCCTATATATCCTGCCAGTTCTATTGCCGCTCCTATGGGCATGTCCTGGAAAAAAGGCACAACATTACTATTCCTATCCGGAAACACATAAAGTCGATGTTGTTGATGATTATTTCGGTACTCAAGTGGAAGATCCCTATCGATGGCTGGAAGATACCGCCAGTGATGACGTTCAAAACTGGATTGACACCCAAAATGAATTTACAGAAAGTGTATTATCTCAAGTGAAGGCACGGGAAAATTATAGAAATCGTCTGTCGGAATTAATCCAAAAAAAGGGGGACAACCCACCATGGTCAAAAGCTAACAAATGGTTCCAATATCGCACTGCCCAGGGAGAGAACCTCCCCGTTCTCTACTGGGGTAGAGAGAAAAATAACGTTGATCAGGTTCTCCTCGATTTGAACGCCCTTTCCAAGGAAAAAGGCGAACTGATTCTGATCAACTATGCAGATGTCAGTCCGAGCGGTAAGTTCCTGTCTTACGGCCTCAGTCAAGGCGGCTCGGATTGGACTACGGGTTATGTCAAAAACATTGAAACAGGTGAGGAACTTCCAGACACACTTACAGGCTTAAGATTTACGGAGACGTCATGGGTTCCTGACAGCTCCGGCTTCTACTATTTGGGATTCGATGTCAAAGAGGAATCTGAATCCATTTTCGGGGGGGTCTCAGGGCAGGCAATTCGCTTTCACCGCTTGAGACAACCTCAAACTCAAGACGAAATCGTCTATAAAGATGAAGATGGAAAGAGCTTTGTCAATGCAGAAATTTCAGAAGACGGTGAATTTCTCATAATCACTTCTCAGGATGTGAACTCATTTTTGTACAAGTCTATACGTTATCGTCCTCTCAAATCCAAAAACGATTTCACTATCGTTGCGAATCCAGATGGATCCCATATCTTATACATTGGCAAGTCAGCGGATCGAATATTTCTGTTGACATTCTACGAAGCCCCGAACGGCCGCGTCATTTCTTTCAAGGCTGATAATCCGGACCCAGCAAAATGGAAAGATATTGTTCCAGAATCCAAGTGGCCTCTCGCTCCGAGGGGAAGCGTGGTCATGGTGGATAAATGGATCGTGTCCGTCCATGAATATTTTGCCCAACACAAAGTGCGCATCACAGCCTTCGAGGGTTCCTCTCATATTGATCTAGAACCTCCCCTCCCAGGACGTATTCCCCCTGCCGGAGGTTACGGGACACTCCAGATATCAGCCAATACAGAAAAGACAAAAATCCATATCGGCTGGACATCCTATCTCTTTGAATCTCTCACTCTTGTCTATGATGTAAAAACACATTCGTGTACCTTACTCGAGGAGCCATCCGATCCTTCTGACTACAAAGCTTATAAAACACAAGTGGTCTGGGCGACAAGCCCTGACGGCACCGAAATCCCCATGACACTCGTGTGCCGAAATGACATAAGGCCAAACGGAAACCAGCCAGTTTTATTCTATGCCTATGGGGCTGCAGGCATTCCGGTTGGGTGGAAGCTCTACAGGCCGTGGTGGGTGGTTTGGTTAGAAAAAGGTGGAGTGCTTGTTCAAATTCACGCACGGGGTGGAGGAGAATTCGGGAAAGAGTGGCATTTCAGCGCTCAGGGAAAGACGAAGCAAAGGACCTTTGACGATTGCATCGCGTGCGTTGAAAAAATTATCGAAGATGGCTGGACTCGGCCATCTCGCGCCGCATTCAACGGCGGATCAGCAGGAGGTATGGCGACTGGAGCTATATTCACCCAGAGGCCTGATCTCTTCGCGGCTGTTATCCCGGAGAGAGGGCTCTATGACATGCTACGCTATCACATCCTGGCTTACAGTGAAACCAAAGAAGTCGGATCATCCAAAACCGAAGATGGATTTGAAACACTTTATGCATGGTCTCCTCTACACGCCATAAAACAAAATCAGGTTTATCCCGCTGTTCTTATCATAGCTGGCGAATACGATGATCGCGTCAATCCAAGCTCCTCTTACAAATTCGGGGCTGCTTTGCAAGCTGCCCAAAGTGAGGAAGACCCACCGATTTTGCTGAGGGTTCAAAGAGGCGCTGGTCATGGGACTGTTTCCCAAGAAGATAGCATAAGGGAACGGGCAGATGTTCTGGCGTTCCTGAGTATGGCACTCGAATTAATATGGTAGATAAGTTTCTTTGGGTGTTAAAGATAGGAATTTCCTTTTTATGCTGGCGACAAATTTCTCATAATTTTTTCCAATTGCCACTTATTGATATCCTAGAATGAGGGTATCACACCGAAACCTGCAAGGTCAAAAAACGACACAAATTCCCCGAAATCTCTAGAACACAAAATATAAATTAGATACTGCCTCTGAATAGACAAAGAACTGCCACAGAGGCTCTCAGAAATACTCCCCCACTCTCCTCGTCAGAAATCAGGAGTTCCTTTTGGAAATTATGAGGCTGAAGATGCCGAAAAAACATGCTGGTGTCTAAATAGTGTCCATAAAGTATCGAAAACTACGTAAAAGTACGTAAAAGTACCTAAATCAGAAACAATGTAAATTTCTGATAATAAATATAATTAGCTCATAATAAAGAAGTTAGCAAAACCCCCAAAATTGGATTCGAAGTCCACTGCTCTATCCAGCTGAGCTACGGGCGCACCAAATTGGGTGCGATTATTATAGCGGATTCAGCAAATAAAACTTACCCGCACTATAAGTAGCGATTATATATGCATCAGCGGAAACTGACTCGTATGCAGTGGGTCGGGGTTCAAATCCCCCTGTCGGCTCTCTTTTTCCTCTCAGAATGCATCTAATTTCAGAAAATTCTCAGCGTTTCTATATGAATCCTAATCAAGAATTTGGCAGTTTTTGGGGAAAATGATATACTCAATGTGCTACTATCACGAATCCAAAACAATGAGCAAAAGAATAAAGGAAATTTTGCGCCAATTTAGGAAAAAAGTTTATTCTGAATTTTCAGGGCAAACTATAAAGATATTTGTCTATGGATCTTGTGCTAGAGGTGATGAGAGGCCGGATTCAGATCTTGACCTTCTAGTGATTGTTAAAAAAAAGTCTGCTTCGTTGGAACGAAAAATCAAAGATATTGCGTATGAGATTATGTGGGAATGGAATTTTACTCCACTCATTTCCGTCGAAATTTTTGGCGAGGAATACTTCAAAAATTTGCAGAAAATGGGAAGTTCCTTTTATAGAGCCATTCAAAGTGAAGGAATTCTCTTGTGAATGAAGAATCAAAGCGCTATATCAGGAAAGCACAAAGATCTTTAAGAGCAAGTGCTGAGCTTCTGGCTAGAGGCTATTTTGAGGATTCCTGTTCCAAATCTTATTATGCAACGTTTTATGCGGCACAAGCATTGCTAAAGGAGAGCGGAATAAATGTCGTCAAACATTCCGCGGTTATCTCAAAATTCGGAGAAAAGTTCGTTAAAACTGGGGAAATAGATTCTCATTTTCATCGTCACATAATTGATGCGAAGCAGCAACGAGAAATTGCTGATTATGATGTGTTTCTCTCAATTAACCGCAATACCGCAGAAGATCGACTGAACGGAGCAAAAGCTTTTTTGAAAGAAATAAAACGACACATAAGCCAAATGAAATAACTATGCGTTTATCTAAGAACTAAAGATTCTGGTGTCTATATCGTGACCATAAAGGATCGAAAAGGACCTAAAAGTACCTAAATCAGAAACAATGCAAGTTTCTGATAATAAATATAATTAGCTCATAATAAAGAAGTTAGCAAAGCCCCCAAAATTGGATTCGAAGTCCACTGCGCTATCCATCTTAGCTACGGGCGCACCAAATTGAGTGCGATTATTATAGCAGATTCAGCAAATAAAACTTACCAGCATTATAGGCAACGATTATATTTGCATCCGTGGAAACTGATTCGTAATCAGGAGGTCGTGGGCTCAAATCCCCCTGCTGGCTCTTTTTTTCCCTGAAAAGGGTGCAATTTCTATAACATTCCTCTTTCAGATGCAGTGATTGCATTAAAACTTGGATATTGATAGGATATTGATATATTTGTGTGAATATTCATGCATTTTGAAATAATCGATGAGATTTACGATATTGAGACCATTGCCGTTGGTGGAAGAATCCGTGACATCATGCGGCTTCAAAAACAATTTGGTGTTGGGCGGTGGCGAAAAATGAAGGGGATTGCAAAAGTCCGTCTTCAAAGCGGAAGGGTACGTAACGCGGAATTACATTGGTATGAAGCCCATGGTATAGGCAAAAGGAAAATGAAAATTAAGCGTTTTTTGGATTAGGACTATGGCGCATAAAACAAAGAAAAAACTCTTTGCCCTTTGTGTAGAGAATAAGGACTGTGAGGACCTGGAGATACGAAAGGTTTATCAAGTGATATTTGATAATGAAGCAGCCGATGAAGGCTATCTGAGAGTAATAGACGAATCTGGTGAAGATTATCTCTATCCGGAATCCTATTTTATTCTTATCGAGCTTCCTATTAAGGCACAAGAAGCGTTAAGGTAATAAGCCAAAGGTGCAAGGGCGGTAAATCATTCTCCTCAGTTTTCCATCAAATGTATTCTGTTGGGAACTGATTCGTAATCAGTTGAGCTGGGGATTCAAATCCAAATTCGAATCAATTTCGCATTCAAATCCATTCAAATCCGATTGACATCTCCTCCTGTGAATTGATATTCTGTCTCCGCAAAGCAGGGGTAATAATATGCCTACTAAGTGTCCCAAGTGTGACTTTGAGAATCCAGATACAGTAAAGTTTTGCGGTGATTGTGGTACTCAGCTAATACCATTAAAGGAATTTCCAGAGGTCACTAAAACTCTTGAAACTCCTGCCCAAGAGCTAACCAGAGGAACAGAATTCGCTGGACGCTATGAAATCATTGAGGAACTCGGAAAAGGGGGAATGGGATGGGTTTATCGAGTCGAGGACAACAAGACCAAAGAGGAAATCGCTCTCAAACTCATAAAGCCCGAGATCGCAACGGATAAAAAAACAGTTGAAAGGTTCAGGATAGAGCTTACCACTGCCCGCAAGATAAGATACAAGAGTATCTGCGGGATGTATGACCTCGGCGAAGACAAAGGCCGCTACTACATAACCATGGAATATGTTCCTGGTGAGGACCTGAGAAGTCTTATCCGGAGAGTGAAGATCGACATCGGGACATCGATAAAAATTGCCATCCAAGTCTGTGAAGGTCTTTCCGAGGCACATCGACTGGGTATTGTTCATCGTGATCTAAAGCCATCGAATATCATGATCGATAAGAAGGGCGATGTCAAAATCATGGATTTTGGGATCGCCAGGACGCTTAAAGAAAAAGGAATGACGGGTGCAGGTGTGATGATCGGGACGCCTGAATACATGTCGCCCGAACAAGTGGAAGCCAAGGAAGTTGACCAAAGATCCGACATATATTCCTTTGGAATCATGCTGTACGAGATGCTGGCAGGGAGGCTCCCGTTCGAAGCGGATACACCCTTTGCCATAGGCGTTAAACATAAATGCGAGACTCCCAAGAATCCAAAAGATCATAATCTCCAGATCTCGGAAAATCTTAGTAAAACTATCCTCAAGTGTCTGGAGAAGGATCCTAAAAATAGGCATCAAAGTTGTGAAGATATTCTATTGGATTTAAAAAAAGCCGCGGCTCCCAAACCCGAGATGAAAAGAGAAGTAAAATCCGAATGGAAAAGCTCTATTGCCGTGCTTCCTTTTACGAATATGAGCGCCGATACTGAACAAGAATATTTCTGTGAGGGATTATCTGAGGAGCTCATCAATGCACTGACTCAGATCAAGGACTTGCGGGTTGTTGCGCGGACGTCGGCTTTTTCCTTCAAGGACAAAGACGTGGATATCCGGGAAGTGGGAAAAAAGCTCAACGTGGAGACGGTGCTCGAAGGCAGCGTTTGGAAAGCTGGGAGCCGCTTGCGAATAAAAGCCCAGCTCATCAATGTTGCTGACGGTTACCACCTCTGGTCAGAACGTTTCGACAAGGAATTGGCTGACGTTTTCGACATCCAGGATGAGATCTCCCTTGCCATAACAGAAAAATTAAAAATCAAGCTATTTAGTGGGGAGAAGAAAAAACTTACAAAGAGAAATACGAATGATGTTAAATCTTACAATATTTATCTTAAAGCATTGTATCTCCGCCGAAGGCTCAAAGATGAAGATCTCTATAAGTCCATAGAACTTTTCAATCTTGCAATTGATGAAGATCCGAGCAATGCGTTGTCCTGGGCGGGCCTGGCTTACGCCCACATGCTCAGCTGTTATTATGGAGGAAAATCTCATCAAGAAGCCTCCCCACTCGCAAATAAGGCTGTCGCCAAAGCATTGGAGCTGGATCCACATTTGGTCGAGGCTTATGAAGCTCGTGCAGCAGTCAGTACATACCTCGAATGGGATTGGGAAAACGGACTGAAAAGTTGCCAAAAAATGATCGAATTGAATCCGGGATATGCCTGGGGATACTTTCATCTTGCCCATATTTATCTGTACAAAGAGGGAAAGTTCGAGGAGTCAATCCGGCTTTTCATGAAAGCGATCGAACTCGATCCTTTGAACCCGGCTTTTCACAGAACCCTTGGTTGTGTTTATTTGTATTCTGACGATACAAAGAATGCCATCGAGACCTTCCAGAGGATGATCGAGATGGATCCGAAATTTCCGACAATCCATTACTTTTTAGGGATGGCTTATATGCAGATGGAAATGTATGAAGAGGCGTTGATGGAGATGCAGCTGGAGGAGAATTACGCAAACTCTATTGTTGACCACCTTATCGGGATCGTGAACAACCGGATGGGCAACAAAGATAGAGCATATGAAATCCTCAAAGAATACACAGAGCTGTCGAATCAAAAGGACCGCTCGCCACAGGTTGAAGTTTCCTATTACGGACTTGCTGCACTGTGTTTTTCACTGGAGGAGGATGAGCTCGGTTTCGAATGGCTGGAGAAAGCTTATGAAACGCACGGCCCGTTTATGTACCAGCTCAAAATCGATTTCTTGATGGATAGAGTCCGCTCAGATCCCAGGTTTGTCTCGATTTTAAAGAAAATGAAATTGGACTAATGCATAAATGATTTTCTTGAAAGAACCGGATCCCGGCTTACCAACAGTTGATGATGCGAGAGAGACTGGTTTTTTTGGGGAAAAACGAGGAAGAGCGAACTGAGAAGGGGGTGGTTATGAAAAAATTGTGTCTTATTGTCCTATGCGTAATGGTGATCATTGCCATGGGATGTCGGCAGGAAAGCGAACTGAAAATCGAAGAAGGATTTCTCACAGGCGCAGATGGAGTACAACTTTTTTACCGGATGATGGGCTCCAGCGAGAATACCGTGGTTTTTTTGCATGGTTCCCCATCCCGCTCCAATGCTTTCGCTCCCGATTTTGAGCCTCTTTGCAGAAACAATACTCTCATATTCTATGATCAGCGGGGAGGAGACCGTTCGGATTTGATAACCGATCCTGCTCTTCTCACTTGGAAACATCACGTTCGTGATTTAGAAGAAGTGCGGAAGCATTTTGGCCTTGAGAAGATGAAAATATTGGGGATATCGTGGGGATCGATGCTTGCGGCTCTTTATGGAGCAGAACATCCAGAACGGGTGGAGAGGCTTTTGCTTTTGCCAGCCCGAGCTAGAAGGAATCCAGAACCCCCAGATATAACGGACTGGACTGATCGATTAAGCAGTGAAAAACGGGAAAGGATTGATGAGCTTATGCGTATATGGGCTGATGCCGAAGATCCGGTCAGCGTGTGTCGTGAATATTGGAACATCAGTCTCCCTTACTTTTTTGCCGATCCTGACAGTTTTTCTCTAATGCGTTCAGATTTTTGCGATAAATCGCCAGAAGCTCTCCGGAACACATTTTTAGTTGCAGAGGCTCTTTCTCAATCACTCGGTGGTTATGATCTGCGGCCGATGCTTTCCATAATCCCTGCACCTGCACTCATTATGAAAGGAACCCATTCAACCATGCAAAAGGAGTGGGTTGAGGAGTGGGCAATCACATTGCCTAATGCACGTATGCAGTGGATTCCAGAGGCTGGAATGGCAGTATGGATAGAAAAAGCCGATTTGTTTTTTCGAGCGGCTGATCAGTTCCTGAAAGACGAATGGCCTGAAGAGTCAATAATATTAAAAACGACGTGAAATATTTACATTTAACGCTATTTTCCATCGGTTCTATTTATATTTATGGCCGAGTTCTCGCCTCCTCTTCAATTCGCCCTGCATGCACTTCCACTTTTATTGACACACTATTTTGAATCTGATAACTTCATATCAGATTGTTAGCGACCGAAAATATAGAAAAACGGACGACGATTATTATCGCTGCTTTTCTCTGCATATTTATATCGAATGCTCTCGCTGTGGGATGCAAGTCAAGCAGCTCTCCGAAAGAACAAAATAGCAAAGTTAGACAGCTATTGAAAACGCTGCCGAGCGTGACTGTGACAGTTCTCGTTGAAAACATGGCTGGCGAACCACCTTTGCTTGGCGAGTGGGGCGTATCCTTTTGGATTGAGTCTAATGAGCATCATATATTATATGACACTGGGTATGGTCATTCTTTGCTGCACAATGTAAAGGCTCTAAATATCGATTTAAGTCAAACAGATGCAATCGTCCTAAGCCACGGTCATGATGATCATACTGGAGGACTTAAAAAAGCACTTGAATTTTGTGGTAAAGTCGATTTATATGCCCATCCTGCTGCTTTTCATCCCAAGTACTGGAGAGAAAATTCCCAGGCCCTTAAGGTTGGTATCCCTATGACTGTTCTTGAGATTCGTGAAATGACTCATGACTTGATTGAAACCGAAGAGCCAACCTTAATCTACGATTCATTCATGGTTACGGGTCAAATTCCTCGAAGGAATGACTTCGAAGACACTGGTGTTGACGGCTATGCTTATTTAGACAAGAAGTTTCAGACACCAGATCCATTGATTGATGACCAAGCCTTGTTTTTTCGCGTACCGGAAGGGATTGTAGTATTGCTTGGCTGCGGTCATGCTGGAGTTGTGAACACAATGGAGTATGTATATAAACTAACTGGTGAAAGACATATATACATGCTGATTGGTGGAACGCATCTTGTAAGCGCCTCACCTGAACGCATTCAAAAGACTATTCAGGCGTTTAAAGATTGTGACGTGCAGAAAATCATGCTGATGCATTGTACAGGTTTAGACGCTTATATAGAAATCTCAAATTCTTTTCCAGGACGTTGCAGCTGGCCAAATACAGGGACCAAAATCAAATTCGGAAATCGATAGCCACTCTTCTGAAACAATCCCAACTTTTCTAATCCATTTATCCAAAATGGCGTGAACTTAATTATTTCACGCCATTTTTATATGGACTAACACATATTCGGTTTGAAAGTCTGGTGTCTATATTGTGACCATAAAGGATCGAAAACTACGTAAAAGTAGCTAAAAGTACGCAAATCAGAAACAATGTAAATTTCTGACAATAAATATAATTAGCTCATTTTAAAGGATTTAGCTCAACCCCCAAAATTGGATTCGAAGTCATGAATTCCTGACCCTTAATCGGTTGATCAAAAACCTAAAACAGTCGCGTTTTAGTCACAAATAACATACTTATAGGACTGGCCCTCCGATTATATCTATCTTTCAGAGTTTTTGTTATAATGAAACAAAATTTTCATTTCTATTGTCGATGACACAAGCAATTCAAATTCAGAAATTGAGAGAACACATAGGCGAAATTTGCCAGGACTATCCTGTAGGAATGGCCTATCTCTATGGTTCCTATGCTAAGGGCACTTCTAATGAGAACAGTGATGTCGACATAGCCCTCGTCGTCCTAGAAACCATGAGTCAACACAAGATGCTGAAAATGGAAATGAAGATTGGTGCATTGCTCGATAAGAAGTTCAAGACATGCTTCGATATACGTTGTATTAACAATGCCCCATTAAGAGTGAGAGGTGAAATTGTCACAAGCGGCCAACTCCTCTACTGTTCCGATGAGCATTTTCGGATCACCTTTGAAACATACGTTCGAGATAGATACTTCGACTTTCTTCCTGCCCTGCGTATGATGAGGAAAGTTTATTTTATATCTATTAAAACAGGAGGTCTTATTGGTTGAACCAGAAGTCATTGAGAATAGAATAAGACAACTCCAAGGCTATCTTGAAAAGCTCTCGCAGCTTGCCCGAACTGACAAAAAAGATTTCCTGTCGGATTTCAGAAATGTTGAAAGCACCAAGTATCTTCTTCAGGTGTCCATTGAATGCTGCCTCGATATCGCGAATCACATCATTGCTTCAGAAAAGTATCGCAGCCCCACCGACTACGCCGACTCCTTCCGGGTACTCCATGAACACAATATCATTTCTGATTCCCTGATTGGGACTCTCGTAGAGATGGCAAAGTTCAGAAACCGTCTCGTACATATCTATTGGGAAATTAACGATGAGCTCCTCCATGAAATTGTTAGGAATAACCTGAACGATTTTGATCTCTTTATCCAAGCGATTATTGAATTACTTTAATTCCAGGATACTCTCTTCCTCGTTGACCCGGAGGGAGAAGATTTTCTCAAAAGCCAGGCGCACAGGTGTCATTTTTCACGCAGCCACTCATAATATCCTGATTCGGACTTTGGGACATTGAGAACGATAAAAGATTAGCAGAATGATTTTATAACTTTTTAAAGATTGAGCAATAGAGGATTTTGAACATGAGGAATCATAAAAATTGAAAGTAAAGGAAAAAAAAGATCTCGAGGTGACAGTCGATAAGAGACACATTGTTTCAATCGGAGAGCGGCTGTATACAGAAAGTGTCGAGCTCCTCAGGGAACTGGTCAACAATGCCTATGACGCAGACGCTTCAGAAGTCCGTGTCGAGATCACATCAGAAAAAATCGTTGTCAGTGACAATGGCTTTGGAATGGATCTCGATGGATTGAAACAGTATTTCATAATCGGATCTGATGAAAAGATCATCCATTCACGCTCTCCTAAATTCGGGAGGATTAGAATCGGCCAATTTGGCATCGGAAAATTTGCCTCCCTTGCAGCCGCAGCTTGCTTTGAAGTCATCACCCAGCGCAGGGATTTCGCAGCCAGAGTGATTTTTGACAAACAGGCTTGGGAAGAGGCCAAAAACACCTGGCATCTTCCACTAGAAATTCTAGCTCCAGATCCCGAGAGAGCTGACGGAACAACAGTTGTTCTCTCCAAACTATCGAAAACTTTCGACTTTGACGAAGTCGAGAAAAAACTTGTGGAGGGAGTTCCTCTCAAGGCACCTGACTTTACTGTTTATCTCAACGGCCGCCAATTGCTCCCTCGGAGCATCATCGGACAGAGAATCCCCATACTGGAAGGCTGCAAATACGGTTCCATAACAGGCGAAATCATCATCACGCCGAGTTCAATGGCTTCGACAACAGATCTTGGTGTGGAGATCAAAGTCAAAGGCTCAACCGTTAAAAGAGAGCTTTTCGGGATGGAGACCTGGGGAAAGGTGGTTGCCAGAATAAAAGGCGAAATCAGGGCTGATTTTCTTCCCATTACCAGCGACCGCTCCAACTTTGTCATCGACTCAGAAGAATACCAGGTCTTCCTCAAGGTCATGGAGAAGATCATATCCATTATAAAGAAAACTATAGGGAAAGAAGCCGACAGAAGATCCGACCGGAGGGCGAGTCGGGCTGTGCGGGAAGCCCTTCAGAGAATCCATAAATCACTTGCTCAGAATCCTGATTTATCTCCTTTCGGGCCTATCGCATACGGAGAAAAAGGCGGTATCGGTGGCGGGGCGGTTACGGAAGGCAAAAAGGGAAAAGTATCAAAAGAGGCTGAAGTGAAAACGAAGAAAACCGATGATGCGTTGAAGCCGATGAGAAAAAAACGTCGCCATCCTTTTGTTAAAAAAATAACGCCCAATGCCATCGTCCGAAGGATGCGAATGGGAAACAGCAGCGTGTCTGTATGCCTGGACTTCTTCGGAGAATCAGGCCCTGAATGCTTTTCAGAAAGTAACGTCGTCTACATCAACCGTGACCACCCCCTGTTCATAAGGGAATCTCAAAAGACAGTCACATACACCATGTACATCGCACGCCTTTTGACTCAGGAGATCTCCCTGATGAAAGAAACACGGAATCCACGCTTGGCTTTCAACAGACAGAGCAAACTCCTCAAGGATGCTTTTATTGATGATTCAGATAAGGAGCAGTGACAAAAGATCATCGGAAGCGACAAAGAATAATCGTGATAAAAAGAGAGAGGCGGAGATATTATCTACTCGCCTCCGCTGTCATCAGGAGTTCCTATTAGACGCTATGAGGCAGGGATGATGGAAATGAAAATGATTCTGGTGTCTATATAGTGACCATAAAGGATCGAAAAGGACCTAAATCAGAAACAATGTAAATTTCTGATAATATTAGTAGGCACGTTTCCGAAATAAGAGAGAGAACAATACCGGCGATTCTATTGTGAGCGTGTTATTCCCGCCATGCTGTCCTGGAATTTCTTGAACAGGGGATAGATATTCTTTTCAAAGCAGCGGATATGCAGATTGAACTTGGCCAAAAGATAAAATTTCATTTTAAAATATGTGCGCATGTTTTTTTGGCCCATACCCATGATATTCCAGGCGATATCCTCGACGACTCGGCTCCGCTTGCCCGAGAGCCATGGAAGGCGCAGAGAGTGCCAGTCCATGTCGATCCAACCTTCCAGGGTTTCCGAAGGATGAAAGCCCTTCTGGAGACTTTCTGCAAAAAGAGTCGTGCCCGGATAAGGGGTATAAAGTGAAGGGCCGCAAATCTCTCCGAAATAACGGTTGTTTCTCATGAGTTCATATATCAAACCGATTGTTTCATTGACGTCTTCCTCCGATTCACTTGGAAAACCCAGCATGAAGTGGTAGTTTTGATATATCCCGTGTTTGGATAACTTGTCTCTAACCCGGAGGACCTGGTCCCGGGTGATGTTCTTATTGATGTGTTTCAAGATCGAGTCGGAGCCGCTTTCAACTCCCAAGGTCAATGTGTGGCATCCGCTTCGTTTCAACAACTCGACGTATGAATCGTCATAATTATCCACATAGTCAATCCTGCAGTCCGCATGCCACTTGAGGTCGATCTTCTCCCGGATCATTCTTTCGGCTATCTCCCTGACTCGCTCTCTGCTGACGAAAAAATTGTCTTCTCTCCAGGTCAGGCCGTCGATTTTGTACCGATCGATAAGCTCATAAAGATTTTCAAAAATACGATCGATGCTCATCGATCTCCAGGTACCGTTGTATTGGGTCATGTTGTAGCAAAAGCCGCAGTGATGAGGGCAGCCCCGGCTTGTGCACAGCTCGAACGACTTCTGTGAACCGAATCTCTTTCCCGTGTAACGATCGATGTCTATCAACGAATATTGAAGACGCGGGAGTTGATCCAAATCTGCACATGGCCGGTCTTCATTAATATGAATTTTATCCTTATGCTTGAATCCCATGCTCTTCACACTGTCTATCGTCTGATTCCCTTCGAGATAGTTCATGAATTCAATAATCGTGGCTTCGCTTTCACTTCTGGCAACGAAATCTATATTTTCATTTTTCAGGGTTTTTTCGGGGAAGAGGCTTGGGTGAACACCTCCCCAAACCAGAGGAAGCTGCGAGTGCTTTTTAACGAATGCGGAAAAGGCTAAGCCGTATTGGATCTGCTTACCGGTCATTGAGGATACGCCGACAAACATCGGCCGTTGCTTTAATTCTTCGAGAAACATATCCTCCCATTGGGGATGGGCAAGCTCATCAATGATCTTTACGGAATATCCCGCATTCACCAGAGACGATCCGATATAAAGCAGACCCCAGGGGATAGGAAACGGCTTGATCGTGTAATCCAGGAATTTCGGTCGGAAAAGGATTGCATCTGCCATCAGATATGTACAGAGAGATTATATGCGGATCTGAAGTGATAGGCAACCTCTTCATTAACCTACGGCAAGGTTAAGGCCCAAAGTTCAGCGTCCTCCGCGAAAGATCTCAAAAATATCAAAAATAAAGAAGTGGTGAAGGTCGGTTAGGCACAGTATAAGGCATCCTAATTATCTTGACAACAAAAATCCAATAAAGATATTCTACCTCCTAACATAACCTCATGAAGAAAAAACAAATCCTTATTAACTCAATCATGTCCGTTCTGCAGATCTTGATCATTTCCATTGTTCTGTTTTTTCTCTATAAGTTTTTATTGGGGACCATCGGGGCGGAGAAATTTGGAATCTGGTCTCTGGTCCTGGCCACCACGGCCGTCACTCAGATCGCCGATCTGGGCCTTTCCGGAGGTGTGGTCAAATTTGTCGCCAAGTACATCGCGCGGGAAGAGAAGGAAAATGTATTGGGAGTTATCCAGACTGCGGCTCTAACGATCGGGGCAACCGTCGCTTTTGTGTTGGCGGCCGGTTATCCTGTCATCAAATGGGTGCTGCGCCTCATAATGCCACTCGAGTCCTTCCCCCTTGCCGTTGAGATCCTGCCGTTTGCTTTTTTGGCACTCTGGCTTTGTATGCTCACCAGCATATTCCACTCGGGCCTCGATGGTTATCAGCGCTTTGATATACGCAGCCTCATTTTGATATCCGGGGCGGTTTTTCACCTGCTGCTCTGTTTTTGGTCTGTTCCGAAGTATGGTCTTATGGGATTGGCCTATGCCAAAGTCGTTCAAAATGGGTCGGTCATGATCGTGTCATGGTTGGCGTTGAGAAGGAGACTTCCGTCCCTTCCTATGCTGCCATTCCGCTGGAATAAGAAGCTGTTCAAGGAAATGATCGGATACAGCGTCAACTTTCAAATTATTTCAGTCGCTAACATGCTGTATGATCCGATCACCAAAGCGTTGCTGAGCAAATTCGGCGGACTCTCGATGGTGGGCTATTATCAGATGGCCGCAAAAATGATCCAGAAGCTGCACGCCCTGATCATTGCCGCCAACCAAGTCCTTGTCCCGGCCATTGCGGATTTAAAAGAAAAAACTCCGGAAAAAATTCGGTATGTTTATGACACTTCCTATCGGCTGCTATTTTATCTGATTTTCCCCCTGTACCTCCTGGTGATCATCGGTTTGCCTTTGATATCAAAAATATGGATTGGATATTATGAAGGGGCGTTTGTCACGTGCGCAGCCCTGCTATCGCTCGGCTGGCTTATGAATACATTGTCCAGTCCTGCATACCATACGAATTTGGGTACCGGGAAACTCTTCTGGAATGTGGTCGGGCACATCGTCATCGCCCTGTTCAATGTGGGGCTGGGTATTCTTCTGGGTGTTTTATACCAGGGGACCGGAGTCATCGTCGGCTGGATGTTGTCTCTAGCTTTAGGCAGCAGTATCATCTATCTTTCCTATCACATCCGGTATAAAATTCCTCTTTCCTCCCTGGTACCGGAGGAGAGCCGCAAGAATATTGCGGCGTGTCTGGCGGGGCTGCTGCTTGTGCTCGCGATCTATCAGATATGGGGCGATACAATCCCGCGCACGGCTTTAAGCGCGCTATCCATCTTAATCTTTTCGGGGATTATTTCCATCCCTTATTGGGGGCATCCGATGCGGAAACGATTATTCAACTGGGTTTCTCAGGAATTGCTGCAAAGGAGATAACAGGCAAGCCGTGAATTCTTCTCAAATTCAGGAACCAACTTCCATCTTTTGCACAAAGCGGACTTTTAGAGATAAATGATGACCAAAAAACCGGGCAAAATAGTATTTCTGTACAACAGTGCAGGCTATCTCTACCGTTTTCGCCTAGGCCTTATGTTGTCAATGAAAAATAAGGGCTGGCAGGTTGTCGCCGCCGCTCCTTTTGATGAAAGTGCTGCGAAAATCGAGGCGGAGGGTATTCAGTTTTGGGCGCTGCCGATTAGCCGTAAGGGAAAAAATCCCTGGACGGATTTTCGGATGGGAATGCGATTGGCAAAATTTTATCGTCGGGAAAAGCCGAATATCGTTCACCACTTCACGATAAAGCCCGTTATCTATGGAACCTTCGCTGCGCGTCTTTGCGGGATTTCAGGGATTGTCAACCTTATCCCTGGATTGGGGCATGTCTTTCTAAGAGGGGGGATCCTTCAATTCTGGGTGGAACGTATGTATCGTATGGTTTTTTCTCCCGGGGTTCAAGTGATCTTTCAGAACCGGAATGACCTCGAATTTTTTGCAGAACGAAAATTGGTAAAACGTAAACAGGCTCATTTGATTTTCGGGTCCGGAATCAATACGTCGGCATTTTCCCCGGATAGATTTCCTGCCGATGAAGCACCCTCCCGTATCACTTTCTCATTGGTCACGCGTATGTTATGGGAAAAAGGAGTGGCCGAATTCGTCGAGGCAGCCAAGATCGTAAAGAATCAGAATTCGCGGACTCACTTCCAACTGATCGGGGCCCCGGATGCCGGCAATCCGACATCTGTATCCGCCTCATGGCTGGAAGAGCAGCAAACCCTGGATTATATCGATTGGGTGGGGCATACGGATGATGTCAGGCCTTATCTCGCCGCTGCGGCCGCAGTGATCCTGCCTTCGTATCGCGAGGGCGCACCCAGGGCATTATTGGAAGCCGCTTCGATGGGCAAAGCCATCGTTGCCACGGATGTGCCCGGCTGCCGCGAGGTGGTCGATGATGGAATAAATGGATATCTCGTGCCGCCAAAAAATGTGGAGAAACTGGCTCAGGCCATGCTGAAGCTGGCTGAGGATCCGGCCGGACGCAGACAAATGGGGCTGGCCGCAAGAGAAAAAGCGCTGAAACATTTCGATGAGCGCATCATCATTCGAAAAACCATGGAGGTTTACGAACAACTGGAATGTATCTGAATAAATATCCAAAGCGGAAGCTGCTGCTGTTCACCGGAGATATCCTCCTTATTATCCTCAGTTTTTCCCTGGCATTTCTCTGCTGCTATGAGGGAGCGGACGCGTCCTTGGGCCTTAATGAAGCATTGGAGACGGTTTCATTTTTTCTGCTGTTTTACCCGTTCAGTTTTTACATCTTCAATCTCTATGATATCCGACTGGAATTTAAAACCATCCAGAATTTGATCCTGATACTCACTTCTTTCCTTTTTGCCGCGCTGCTGGCCCTTATCGTTCTCCAAATCTATCCCGACTCCAGATGGAAAGAAATTTTCTTGATCGACCTTTTTTTTACTTTCATCCTCATTACCGGCTGGCGCCTGACTTATTCTCTGATGTTTAAACTGACCATTCCGCAGAGAAACATATTGATTCTCGGAACGGAAAAATTGGCCGAGGCGGCTCGTCATATCCTCAATCCCTATCCTGAATACAGAATTAAGGCCGTCATCGATGATCGGTTCAATGAACATGATCCATCAGAAGGGAATCCCGGTATTGCCTTGGAAGAAATCATCGACCAATTTGATATTGACGACATCGTCGTTACCCGCCATCCGGTTAAAAATTCGCGCTTGAAAGATGAACTGCTCAAATGGAAGATGAAGGGTGGGAACATATATGACATGCTGACTCTCTATGAGGCGTTTTTGTTTAAGGTGCCGGCTTCCTATCTGAATGAGCGGTGGTTCTTCGATAATCTGGGCTCTGAATCGCTTCAGAGAAAAGTCTATAACCGCTTGAAAAGAATCCTTGATATCTTAATCTCGCTTACAACCATCATCATCCTCCTGCCTCTGGGAATCATGTTGTCTTTGGCCATTAAAGTCAGCTCGCAAGGACCGGTGTTTTTTATCCAGAATCGGATCGGCAGGAATCGCAAGCCTTTCCCAATGGTCAAATTCAGGACGATGGTCACAGGAGCCGAGGAAAAAGGTCCCCAATGGGCAGATAAGGAAGATCCGCGCGTGACCGTGGTAGGCAGGTTTTTGAGAAAAGCACGCCTGGATGAGATGCCGCAATTCTTGAATGTCTTAAAAGGGGATATGAGCATTGTAGGCCCCCGGCCGGAGAGAGATTATTTTATTAAAGAACTGGAGAAAAAACTGCCCTTTTATTCGCTGCGGTTTACTGTCAAACCGGGACTAACCGGGTGGGCCCAGGTCTATTATGGATACGCTGCGTCCGAACAGGAAGGCAGGGAGAAATGGGAATATGATCTTTACTACATCAAGAACATGTCGGGTTTTCTTGACCTGAAAATATTGTTGAAAACCATTTACACCATCATTTTCAGCAAAGGGAGATAGTGCCGCCGTGACGGGTCCAAATCTGGAAGGAAGCCGTAAAACTCAAAGTGTCTTCGCGGTTTTCACTCTCGGTTTTGGGATCGCCCTTTTCTTTTTTTACTTGAAGTATGTTCCTCTCGTCCTTCCTTACCAGGTCATTCTCATCCCCATTCTCTTTGCGGCATTTGGACTTACGGCGCTTCGACTGGAGTGGGGAATATTATTCTTCACTTTCTGCTTCCCTCTGATCAATAGCCTGCCCTATTTTTTCGGCATTTTCGAGCCTCTTCCCCATGCACCGGCGGCGCTGGTGCTGTTTCTTTTCTTTTTTCTGGGATGGCTCGTTCATCACTGTTTTCAGACGCCGAAGCTAAGCTTTAACCGGCCTGTTTTCATGCCCCTCATTTTGTTGTCGATACTCATATGTGTTTCCGCTGTGCTGACGTTTCTCAGATACACCAATTTCTTTCCTTTCTTGATGGATCGGGTGTATGAATTGA
>Ga0180432_10003521_pt1 | contig 22213 bp, 29 predicted proteins | sample SS_ome_10_FD_132414 | JGI IMG/M metagenome (GOLD analysis project Ga0180432, IMG submission 132414) | Hypersaline lake sediment archaeal communities from the Salton Sea, California, USA - SS_1_MS_2 metaG | ecosystem: Environmental > Aquatic > Non-marine Saline and Alkaline > Hypersaline >...
AAGTATTCAGCTTAGGCGTGTCTTTCCTGACATCAGATACTTAGGCTATAAACAGCACTTCGGCAAAGGATTTAAGGCTCTCTGGGCAAGAGGTTACTATTGTGGCTCTGCTGGTCATGTATCACAGGAGCAAGTTAAAAGATACATCTTAGAGCAACAGGGAAAAGATGTCTTTGAATACGACATTTTCAACTGCCCTAAAGAGCTTAAAGGACAACTAAAGATAGGTGATTTCTCATGTTAAGAATACAGAATAAGATTACACAAAAAGAAGCTATACAATGGACTGGTAAAAACGAAAAAGAACTTTACAATTTTTTAGGGAAGATGCTTACCATTTATGGTGGAAGAGTTCAGATAGAAACTTTAGAAGGAACAATGGAAGCAAATAAAGGTGATTGGATAATAAAAGGATTAAAGGGAGAGTTTTATCCATGCAAACCCAATATATTTGAGCAAAGTTATGATGTTCTTTGTGAAGAAAAAGGATGTAATGAACCAGCACAAAAGTTTTCTATAGAAGAAGGGACAGAAGAATACTTATGTTTTAAACATGCAACTGAATCAGGATTTTGTTGGGGATGTGGTTCTTTTTGTGGTGGTATGGAGAGTTTTGATTTTGCTGAAGCACATGGTAATGTAAGAGGATATTGTGAACATTGTTCTGATGAAATTAAAATGGATTGTGGTGAGTATGATGACGAAGAAGTCCAGTAAAGAGCTATTTGAATGGTATGCTCAGGTTGCAGAGCAAAAGCTAAAAGATAAATATCCTAATATTGAAACTTACAAAGACTGCAAAGACAAAACAGAATTTAAGAATTGGATTCTGTTAATATACATTAAGTATTATGGTCTTAGATGCACTTGTGATGATTGTATGGATTGGGAGTTTCATATAGCTTCAAGTCATTATCATCACTGCCAGTTACACAAGTTTTGCCATGCAGTTAATAGAAGTTTGGAATGGGCAGAACACATGCACAAACCAGAGGTTGATAGCAGCCAGCCTCTTGATGTAAAACAAGAAGGAGGCAACGGCGTTCCTCCCACACCTAAAGAGTGTGGGTATCCCGCCTAAAATTTTATGAAACTGAAATGCCAGAAGTGCGGAAAAAAATGGGATTACAAAGGAGAACGCAATTATTATGTGACCTGTCCCGACTGCAAGACATCAGTCAAAGTCAAAGAGGTGAAGAAAGGTGTCAAGAATAGACGAACTTGAAAGCATGGGCATCAAAGACCTGGATGCTGAGATGCAACGGGTGAATATGAGCCTGTGGCTGGGAAAAGACGCAAACCACAAGACAAGGATTATCTCTCTACGGGGGAATGACTATGCAAAAGGTAATACTCACAATTCATGAACAGGTCGCTCCTAGTGACCTGAACGACTTGCTGGGCATGATTGACAAAAGGTTTCCTCATGTGGTGAAAAAGCATGAACTTCAGAGAACTTTTGATTAATGTTGCCTGGTGGGCAGGCCTTATCATCATCTGGATGCTCCTCATGAGCATTCTAGCCTGGATATTTTGATAAGAGGTGAACTGCATGAAAGTGAAAATCACGAAGGACGTGGCACGGCATAGAGCAAACGAAAGATATCAGTGTTTGCTTGTGCAATTCGAAGAGACAGACACGAACTTTTTTGTGAATGAAATGAACTGGATGCCCAGGGATGACGAGCTTATGCTGATTATAAGGCTTTTGTATTGTCTCAGTCCGACATTCAAGAATAAGCTCAGACAGTTTATAAAAATAATGGAGGCGTAGAAAAATGATTGATAAACTTAAATTTTTGATTGATGAATGTGAGAACAAACCAAAAGTCAAGAAGCTACTCCTGAAGGTTGCTGCATTGCCAGAAAGTAAGCAAGAATCAGCATTAAAGCTAGCTTATTGAATTAATGGTGAAAACTGAATCAGTGAAGAAATCTATGCAAGATGAAGATAAAAAATAAGTATTACAGGGAGTTCCTGGACTCAGGCCTTATCACAGAGCTGAACGAAGAAATCATTCAAGAAGCACTGAAGAACGTCCAGGGATTCAGAGGCAAATTCAAGGACGAAGGCAGAGCCCTGCTCATCCTACTCTATTATACGGGCTGCAGGCCAATAGAAGCCCTCAGAGTCAAGGCCAAAGACATCGAAAGAGACGGCCACTATGTCAAAGTAAGGCTAAAAGGAGCAAAAGGAGGCCTTCCCAGAACCCTCTACCTGAAGAGAAGCAAGCCAATGGTCAAGGAGCTCCTGGACTTCGCAGAGCGGAACTATGACGAAATGGTCATATTCTGGCACTACATCGGCACTTATAAGCGGAAGGTGAAGACGAAGAAAGGGGATATCAAGGAACGCATCGATAAGACCGATAAGCTCAGATACCACTTCAGGGTCTGGTTCAAGGATGTCCTGGAGAAGGATGATGCTATCCCTCCCTACTTCCTGAGACATAACAGGTTTTCAAAGCTGGCGGAGAAGGGGGTCAGAATGGAGGATATCAGGCTTGTGAAGGGGAGCAAGACCTTTGACAGTGTGACTCCTTACTTGCACATGAGCAAGGAGAGGGCTCGAAAGATAAGCAGCAAACTGGATTAAAAATGAAGAACAGAATAATGGAATCACGGACTGATAAGGAAGAAAGGAAATACTCCTGCGGGTATTGTGGCCGCAAATTCGTCCAATTTGTAGGAATAACTCCCAGAGCCTCGGACACTGTTGTCTGTCCCAGATGTGGAAACAACGCTCCCAGAGACTCCCACTTATAAAATGATGAGTTTCAGAGTATACTCGGAGCTGGCAATCCTTTTCATATACCAGGCCATAAGCGGAATGGCTCACTACTTCCTGACCAGAAGCCTCTGGACATCATATTTAAATAATTGGAGGCCTACACTTAACTATTTCAATGATTACGGGGAGGGAGTCTTTGAGCTATGGATTGCTAGTGTGGGCATCTGCCTCTGGCTATTTTCCAGCATTATCATTATCCACTATTGGCACATAGCGAGGTATAACCATGTATATAAACACCAGAACCAGAAGGAGAAAACCCCTGAAGTCCGTGGATGATTTCCTGAAAAGGATTAATAGGGGGCATGAAGAAGACGAGGAGGATGAGAAAATGGAGACTAAAAGCAGATATGAAGTTATTGGAGAACTTGAGCAGAAGAAGAGAACTCTTATCATGGAAAGGGAAGGCTTTGCTGATAAGGTGAAGATGAAGGAGAAGGAAATCCGTGATATGAGGCGAGACCTTGAGGATGCTGAGATTGACCTTGAGGACTTCAAGGCTTCCATAGAAGACAGGAAGAAGGTCATTGCGGAGCTGATTGAATCTATGGATGAGGCTCTGAAACGCTTCGATAAGAAGTCATAGTCATAGAAAAAATAAAAAAAATTTGACCCCTGCCTATGACACTGTGGTTCAAATCCACGCCTGATTTTGGGTCGGGATAAGCATGGAGCTTGTAACTCCAGGACGCTTTAATGGACAGAGATGCCAAAGCAGGGGATTTTTTTTCTTCCATATTTAATATGACATTCTGATTGCTGTATTAAATACGGCTCTTTAAAAAGGAAAATATTACTAGCTTTATATATCATGAATATCTGGAGGCCGTTTTCTCTGGCCTGAAAGGGCTCTGAAAACTTTTCCGCACAACTTTCAAATCGTTTAAACCCTTTCGATTCATATAAGAATCGAAAGCCATGAGTGTCGGCATTATGAAAGAGTCGACATAATAACGACACATCCCTCTGAGCACCCGAAAACTTTTTATATGATATACATATTGAGGAAAATATACACCCTCCAGGAATGGAGAGAAATACATACCCGACGGGGAGGCGGGGCAGGTTTTCACCTCTTTTTCCTGCCTCGCCCTATCCCGCTGCATCAAAATGGTCACTGATTTTATTGTGAAGTATGACCCTGAGAAGGATTCTATCATGGACTTGACCATGAGAATAATGTATTCTATATTCTACCGAAGGCTGCAATACAACAAGCCCGTCATTATATTCGTGTCAGGAGACAGTGGAGAAGGCAAGTCATACGCAGCCCTGAAGATTCAGGAAGTCCTGCTTAAACTCAGGGGATTCAATCTGAGCGAATATCTCGACGATATAAATGTTTACACTCCCCTGCAATACCCTGAGAAGCTGAAGGCCTTACTGCAAGATAAGAGGCTGAAGAAAATAAATATTATCTGTATGCACGAAGCAAGAGAAATCATCAAGGCGAAGATGTGGCACAGCTTTCTGACCCAGAGCGTCGCTGATATCAATGCCCAGGTCAGAAGCGTGAAGAGAATGGCCTTGATAATCGTCTCACAGTTTATCAGAGACATCGCAACGGACATCAGGTATACCTTGAATTATTACTGCAAAGTCGAGAGGCCTATGGGAGGCAATCACAGAGCCCGTCTTTATATTCATAAGATGTGGAAGGATGACAGAGACCTTGAAAAGCCGAAGCTCCGCAAAAGAAAAATAAGGGGCTGGATAGTTTTCCCAGGGAATAAATGGAGAAGGTATGCCCCGAAATACCTGGAGCTTACACGGCCGCCCAGGGACATCTGCAAGCGGTTCGACCGCAATGATATGCTATCAAAGAAGGACATCATCAATGCAAAGATAGACAAGCTCATCAGAGAGATGCAGATTGAGACAGAAATCGGAAACCCAAAGATTAAGGCAATGGTCGACCATTACGCTGAGAACCCTGAGAACCTTCCCAGAATCGGCAAACGCTGGAGGAAGCAATGGAGGCTTAATCAGGACGTGGAGAAGCTGCACGACCTGACACCGTCTGAAAGGAAGTATTTCCAGAAGGAGCTGAACGTGAAGCTCTCAGAAATGGGAGTCATTGAAAAGAAAAAGGAGGACATCACAGATGATTCATGAATCCGATAGCAGGAAAATAGAACAGCACGCTGAGAAGATTATTGACGATGATACTCTTGACTTTAAGGACGTGGAAATAAGCCCTTCGCACCTATTGATGAGGCAGCTCATAAAGATTCAGAACTGCTTTGACGGTGTCGGAGTCAAGGACGGTATCATGAAGTATCATATATGTGTCCTGGCACTAGAGGCTCAGGTGCGTGCTCAGAAAAAGCTGCCTGAGAACTACGATGACACTATGAAGAATTATAAAGTAGAAGTTGACAAGACTGATGACGAGCAGGCCACAAAGATATTCAAGGTCGCAGCGAAAAGGTATGAGCTTATACTGCCGCAAATATATGATACTCGAAGTATAGACACGCCCATGCAGCTCTGAGTGGGAAAGACAAAAATATTAAATAAGGATTTGCCTGAAATTGCTTTTATATGGCACGAAGGTCTTCAGGTTCAAAAAGAAAGGTTTCTGCTGGTGCAGCAAAAGCACGAGCATCCAGACAAGCCAGACGTGCAGCAGCGAGAGAAAGGAGCAGAAAAAAGACTGAGGCAGCCATTGCTAAACTTCGACGAGGAGGAGCGACTTCTGACACTTCAACTCTCCCAGAAGTAACCAGGAGAGCTATAAAAAGGCAGGAAAGGGCTGAAGCTGTTGCAAAGGCAGACAGAGCTTTCGAGGCCAGACAGAAAGCAAAGAAAAGAAGCACTGTTTCAGGACTTACTCAGAGAGTAGTTCCTGCAGGAGCACAAAGGGAAATAAAGACTCAGACCCTTCCTTCTACCAGGACAAGCCTTGTGACTGGACGCACTGAAGATGTAGGCACGAGCATCAAGCGGGCAGAAGAACGGCAGAGGATAAGAAGCCAAATCCGTGAAAACAAACTGCTCGGCCTTGCTGTTACACAGGAAGCCAGGGCAGCGGGCTTGATTTCCGCTGCAAAAACTGGGGCAGTCGAACGAGTAAGAAAAGAAAGCCGTGAGGTTCAACGAATAGAGCAGCTGAAAAGAACCAGGGACACAGAGCCCTTTTTCAGCAGGAAAGGTCAGGCTGCCAGAGTCAAGCTCACAGGGGAAGCCTTTAAGATTACAGGGAAGAACCTGGATATTCTGGGACTCACAGGTGAAAAGACAAGCAGACTCACAATCAAGGGAAGCCAAAAGACCGCAGTGGGGAGAATCGCTGAGGATTTGGCAAACGACCCGATAACAAGCGTGTTCTTATTGACAGGAGCTGCAGGCGTAGCAAAAGCAGGCGTGAAGGTAGGCGGTAAGATTATAAGCAAGAAAGTGCTTAAAGCCGCAGCCAAAAAGGTGAGCACCAGGCAAATCACAAAGGAAGCAAGCAAAGCAGCTGCAGCTAGAGCTAAACTGTTCGGCTCGACGGTGAAACGTGGGACTATTGCCGCAGCAAAAGGTGTGAAAACATTCGCAAAAGCTCCCTTTCAGACAACTGCTGCAGGAGTAAAAACCACAGCGAAGACCGTCGGAGGAGCTGCAAAGACAGGCATTCAAGCTGCAGCAAAGAACACGCAGCAATTCATAAAGAGCGGTGAAGCCGCAATCAGAAAGCAAGGATTTGGCAGAGTCGCTGCAAGCGTGGCAAAGTCTCAGGCCAGAAAGGTCGGAGACCTCGGAGTCACAGCCTTCAGAGCAAAGGGAACGCTCGGAGCAAGCACGGTGTTCGGCCGTGAAATCACAGAAGCAGGCAGTGATGTCAAGGTCACAGCAAAGGAAAGGGCAAAGTTCGAAAGAGCTCTCAGTCGCAGCTTTGCAGCAGAAGAAAAGGCTATCACTGGCGAAAAGGTCGCAGGAAGACAGGGCTTGCTTCCTTCAGCAGCACAAATAAAGCAAGGCCTCAGAGTGTTTGCGGCTGAAGTGCCAGGGGGTAAAACTATCACGGAGAAGACATTCCTTCCAGACGTAGGTGCAAAAGGTGCATTCGAAAAAGAATTCAGGGCGAGCCTCACAAGGCAAGGAATCAAAGGCAAAAGGGCAGACCAGCTCACTAGAGCAGCTTTGCGAAGAAGAACAGGCACGGATGTCTCTCTATTGGCTGGATTTGTGGGTAGCAGTGCCGCTGTTGAGGTCGGAGGAAGGCGAATTCTAGGCAGGGACTTCGGACAATTCGCAAAATTCGGAATAAAACTGCCGAAGAAAGGCTTTTCTGCACCGCTTGCAGGCCTCGGAGCTGCAAACATTGCCCCTCTGGGATTCATAGAGGCCAGCTTCCAGGAGGCAGAGCAGCAGAGAGCTGAAACTCAGGGCAGGCTCAGAGACAGGCCGAAGATTATCAAGCTGGGCTTTATAGGTGCGGCTTCTGCTGGTATACTGGGCGGTGCTATCACTGGCACGGCTGGAGCTCCCAGGGCTCAGACTGTTCTTGAGGTCGGGGGCAGTATTCTTGACCCAATAGAGAAGCCTGGTGATATCGTGGCTGATATATTGGAGAAGGGTGCGAAGCTGGGAGGCCGAAAGGTAGTCAGGGCTGGTATTGTGAGCAGTGCCTTTGCAGATACTTTCACTTTTGCTCAGACTCAGCAGCCTGGCACGAAAAAGAAGCGAAGGCTTCCACGCAGGCCAAAGGGAAGACCTGCTCCTCCAGCGGTCACGAACGTATTTGTTCAAGCTCCTACTCAGACAAAGAAGGTGACGACTCCGACGCTGGAGCTTATCGTTGACAAGCCTTCTCAGACTTTCAGGAATATATTCGGGGATATAAGGCCAAAGCCTAAAAAGCCAGCGAAGCCTGGGACTATTGTGCCTACTGACACGGACACCCCTGTGGATATTATTATTGACACTCCTGTTCAAGTTCCTTCAGAGACTCCTGCAGAGACTCCTGTGCCTATTAATGTGTTCACGGAGACATTCGTTGAGTCTCCAGTCTCTACACAGACGACCATATTCACCCCTGTGGCTTCACAGGTTTCGACTCCAATTCTCAGAGCACCTCCTCCTATTCCGCCCCTTTTCGGATTCCCTCCCTCTGGGGCTGGTATAGGTGCGGGGAAAGGCAAAAGGGTGAGCTTCGTGGATGAGCTGAGTGCTAGCCAGGGCTTGCTTGCTGGAGCTTTGGGAGGACTATCAGCTCCTGCCGCACGGAAAGTTATGAAGAAGAAGGGCAAGAAGAAAGCAAAGAAGAGGCAAGTGAGAAAAAGGGCTCAGGGAGCATTTAATATTCTTCCAGCATTCCCAAAATCAAATAAAGGACTGTTGAGGTCATTAATATGAATAAGAACAAGAAGGGCGTGGTGTCGATATACTTGACTTTCATGATAGTCAGTATAATCATTGTATTGATTGCCGCTGCCTTTGCTCCTATGGGGGTTCTATTCAACACGAAGATGTTCGAGGCGGGGGAGGATATTCTCCTGAGAGCAAATGATTCTATAGAGAACATTCAAGACCCAAATGTGAAGGCTAGCGTGACTGAGAATATCGGTCAGGCTATAGAGGCGGCAGATAATAACATTGAAGTGAACAGCGATATTTTTCAGTATGGCTGGATTCTAGTGATTGGAATGGCTGCTCTGGTGATTTTCCTTTTTACCCGCAGGCTTGTGGAGACAAGTGGCGGGGGACTGGCTTGATGCTCCTTCCTCGATGCAGTTGACTTCTTTGGGGCTCTGCGGGTTTTCCAGGCATTCCCGCAGACCCTTTATATACAGCAAGGAAAAATATATATATTTGTTTATATTTTTTTTATTATTTCAATATTTTGGGATACATACATACCTACTTTAATGATTGTTAAGTATGTATGTATGATGTTGAAATATTTGAAATAATTAAAAAAAAAATATAAAAAAGCCTGGAGGTTTAAAAATGGGATTCAACTATTATGAAATGAAACAGGGATTTCTGAACCAGATTGACGCAGTCGTGACAAGCCGAAACAATCACGGCCGCAAGCTATCACTGGCACGCCTTGAAATGGCACTGAGCAAAAAGTTTCCATTTGGCAGAGCTGCCCTGATGAAAGCCCTGCAAAAATATGAAACAGCTGGCATGATAACCATTGATGAGAACACGGATGAGATAACAGTATACTCTGAAGATGACGGAAGTTCGAAGGGATAGGGAAGAAGAATATAAACAGATAAGTGTGACCTTGCCGAAGGAGCTTGTCGAAGAAATTGACAAGTTCCTCATCGGCCTCACCCCTCACATCTATCACAATAGAAGTCACTTCGTAACCTGTGCAATCCTCAAAATGATTCGAGAGGACGAGAGTGGGAATCTCGAAAATATTAAATAAGGATTTATATAAAAACAGGAATAATGAAAGCGAGAAACCTGTTCGCAATAATCCTGCTTTTTTTCTTCTCACTAATCATCAATCAAGCAGGAGCTCTCACAACGGCAGAAAGCGTCATGAGTGCCTTCAACTTCGACAATGACAACATATCAGGCACGAACCTGTATGACCTCACAGGCCAGGATAACAACGGAACTCTCGACGGAGGAGTAAGCACTGGAGAGGTAGGCGTAATCAATCAGTCGGTAGACGTTCAACTCACTGAGAGAATCCTCATGCCAGATATGCCGCAGCTTGCTCCAGGATATCAAAAGCCTTTCTCATTCAGTGTCTGGATAAATGTGAGTGACATCACTCAAAACATGGGAGTGTTTCACTTTGCTGATGCAACTGTCGGAAATCATCACACGAATATGTTTGTCACTACAAACAGCGGCAGCTGTCCTCAAGGTGCGGGCAATGGGCGGCTGGTTTATGTCAATAGCAAAGCGGGAACGTATGATAATTATACTTGCAGCGACTCCCTTCTCACAAATAACAACTGGTATCATGTAGTAGTCACTTATGACAACGAGACAAGAGAAACAGCCATATATGTCAATGGCAGTCTGGATTATAGTCAATATGACGGCTTCGACTCAAGCCCCGCAGCCGCACTATCCACGAGCAGGCTGGCTGAGAGAACAAATGCCCTCCAGGGACGCATGGATGAATGGGCAGCATTCAATTTCACCCTCTCCCCGACGCAGGTCAGCACTCTCTACAACGGGGGTGCTGGTCTAGCTTATCCTTATCCTGGACTATTTACAAATGCCAGCGAGGACTTGCGTGGAAGCAGTGCAATCATAAGAAATCCTGACTCTGTAAGAATTAACAGCGTGACTTATCAGCCAGTAGTTCAGGGATTGTATTATCATGATGAAGCAACTGAGATATACCTCAGTGCTGGCTTTGACTTCATCCCTGGAAACCCTATCACCAGCACCTGCCAAATACTTATAAATGGGACTTCATACTCTGAGGCCTCTCGGACAAGCTCCGCAGCACAGAACGGAGAGCCTGGAAATGTTTACTTTGTCACTCAGAACATCAGCCTTGCAGGAGGAGTCTATGAGCTCACTCTGCAATGCCTCAAGGTAGGGGGAGGCTTTTATGATGTGAACAACAGCTATATATTTCTGAATGACTTTTATGACCACGGCAGTGATGAAATCCTGAATTATCAGTATTACAGCCAGAACTTCACAGGCTTCCCTTCTGCCAGCTTTGACCTTTTGGATGATATTGCTTTCACTATAAATCAGACCGCAAACGGCAGCGGAAGTGCTGAGAAGCACATCATGATTGACGGCTATGTGGAATTTGATTATGATAGTGACGGATTCCTCAATTTCACCATGCAAACACCTGATACCTTCGGATACACTCATCACGTTCTGGCCAGGTATGGCACAGCGGGCAGCACAGGGAACGGAGCTTATTTCACTGTGAATATTACTGCGACACCGAACGCTTCGGGGCACGTCGGAATCAGGCTCTTCGGAAAGAGCACCACAAACGACGGAGCAATGAATATCAGTCTGATGATGACTGAGCTGAATGTGCCCAGGGCTGAAATCGGAAGGGCGGACACTGACATGGTCGATTATTCCCTTGACACAGGTGACTTTAAATATATCACTGATGTGGTCGTGGAAAATAATCAATTAACAAACCTGAACCTGATTTATAATGTTTATAATGCTATCCGCAGCAATAGCGGAACTGCAACGTCATACCTTCAGGTCAGGCTGAATGATTCCACGAATGGAAGCATCAGACCCAGGTATTACACAGGAGCGACACAGGACGGAGTGACCAGCTTTAAAGACTTGTTCGAAGTTGCACCAGGTCACTGGAATGTCTCGCTGTGGGGATACTGTGATAATTCTGACTGCACTATTCAGACAGGCCAGCTCATCACTTACATGACTGAAATTGACCAGGCAGATGTGACTGGCTTTAAGGTCTTTGCGAATGACACCAGAGGAAACATCTTGCAGGACTTCAATGTGACTCTGGCAAGCGGCAGCATTTTTCCAGCTAGCAATGGGAACGCAACGGTGTTCAGCAATCTTGCTCTGGACAACTTCACAGTTCAGGCCTTTGATGCTTTTCCTCTGAGCGTGACAGACCACAATACCAGCCTGAACTATTCTGCTCTCCTAGTTCATTATTTTACCTTTAACAATATCTCATATTCGGGAAACAACACGAATGTGACGAACTGGGTCAGGAACTTGACAGCAACTATAAACCTGACCTGCTTTGACAGCGGAAACACATACATTGATACCTACATAAATGACACACTTGTCACAAGTGACATGATACACTGCCAGAACGCCAGTGCTCTGTATGTCCTGAATGTGACCAGCACGTTCGAAGGAAACAGCACAGTCAATTATAAATGGAATGTGTCATATAATTCCAGTTATAACACAGACATGACGAATGAGTCATTCTTCTGGGATATTCAGAACCCCACAATCGTGTTTAATTATGCTTCCGTGGACGGCTTTGGCAATGACAACGTGAACCTGACCATGACCTGCACTGACACAGCTTTCAGCCCACTCCTTTATAATATGACGTTCAACGGCTACGCAATAGTATCCACGAACTACACCAGCGGATTCAATTACAGTAACACATCAGAGATAAACACGACCACGAGCAACGGCTTTGCATCCTGCAGTGACCTGTTCGGACAATCAAATGACACCCTGGCATTTGACATCTTCAAGAGAACCCTGCTCTTGATTGATGAAAGGACTGGCAACGAGTTCGATGTTTCGAACCTGACAAACGTCCGCATCTTCGTGGATGATAACAGCACCTTTTATGATATGAAAGGGAACGCCACGGCAAAGGTCAATGTGACTCTGACGAACTTCACAAAGATAAGGGCAGAGCTAGAGTATAGTGACGGGGCTATCATTAACAGATACATAGATATCACGCTTGCCAATACTTCGAATACTATCAGGATATGTGCGAATACTGAAGGGACAACGCACTTCGAGCAGAGCCTGCTGAGTGCGAGGCAGCGGCCTGTAGCCTTTCAGAGTGTGTTCGCAAACTGCTTTATTGCTTTGGATTATACTCGGTTTGCCTTCGAAAACTCCTTCCTGCTTCCTGCCTTCACTATAGCAACAGCATACCAGCTGTATACTTTTGATGACCAGGGAGACCAGGTCTTCCTGGCCAGCATTGACGGGGCAAGTGCAACATTCATAAACCTGGACACCCTAGAGTTTAACCTGCAGACCATTGACATCGGTGTATTGCAGGACGGTATCGTGATGAAGTCTATGGGGGATAACTCGACTTATATCAAGTATACGAACCTGGGGCAAAGCAATACTGGCCTGACGGTGCAGATTAAGAGAATGGACACTGACACCTTGCTGTTGAATCAGACTCCTCTTGACCCGAACAACTTCGAGCTGCTTTTTGACTGGAGCACGTTGACGGGTGTCAATCAGAGCACTCAGTTCCTTATCACCCTGTTGAAGGATAGGGGCGGAAGCGTGGAAACTGAGAAGGCTTATTTCAATACTCTGAGCACTATCGGCCGCATTGCTTCAGGCCTTGCCTTGATTATTGCGATACTGTTGACTTTGTTCGGCTTGACGTTTGCAGCCACAAAGTTTATATTTTCGTGGTTCGGAATAGTATTGACGCTGTCCGCAATAGTTGTGCTCAGTCTGAGCACTTTCACCTGGTATATCATTTTCATGATGGGAATGGACGCAATCATCCTTATCTACCTGACGATGGGGATGTTCATAAAGAATCAGGGGACTGTGGGATAAAATGGGCTTCATTGAAACATTCAAGGTCATACTGATGATTCAGCTGATGTTTTCAACAGCTTTGACTATCATTGTTTATGCTTTGCCAGCGGAAGCTCGTGACCAGGCTGAACCCTTTGCTGATGTGGGAAGGGAGTATAATGTTTCAACTATAAGCTCGGATATCACGGAGAACTTTGAAGACCAGCAAAACATTCCGCTGATTAACGTGGGGGCTCTCGTTTTTTATTCAGGCAATATCCTTCTGGATTTGCTGGGGAACTTTATATTTGCGATTCCGATAATGCTCACTTTGCTCTTGCATAGCATAGGGAATCTTTTCAGTATTGATGCGACGATATGGTATTTCGTGCAGATGTTTGCGACTGGAATCATCACAATCATGTATATCGTCGGGCTCATGCAGCTCGTCGTAGGTATAAGAAGCGGGAGGGTAATATGAGCGTGCTATTGTTGAATGTGGGATTCGAGGAAATTGCCAGCAACATAGGGGTATCCTTCGAGCTCACAGTATTCCTCATCGTCCTCCTGGGAAACATCATCTTTTATGCAAAAGACTTCAAAATCGGCACAGTCCTCACATTCTTCACAATGGGCTTGCTGTTCATGTGGTTTCGGGAAGCAGGCCTTAACTTCCTGTATCCTCTCACAGTATTCCTTATAAACGTGATAATCATGGCCTTCACGCTCTTCAGCATGAGCAAGGTCGCAGACAGGCAAACAATAGGGTGAAACAATGAATATATTCGAATTCGTTTTTATATTGCAGCTTTTGGCTGCCATAGGCATCTTCTTCGTGAAAATTTATAATGTGATGAGCAAGGGCAGGGCTTATGACCAGAGAATGAGCTGGATATACTTCTCAGGATACCTGATGTGTGTGCTCCTGGCTTTCATCATCACAATGGTTGACACCAGCACGGCCTTCTATGGTATAATATTGAAGCTGGAGGCATGGCTTGTCTTGCCGCAGGTCTTCGTGTTGCTTATAGAGCTATTCTATAACTGGGAGCAGGAGGCCACAAGGCCGCTCCGAACTATGGGCACACTGGACAAAAAGGTCGACTTCTCCAGAGGAATCCGCTAGAAGTGGGAAATGTGGGAGCTTAAAAATCTTTAAATACCTTATAAAGGAATGATGTCTTCAAAGCACTTCACAAAAGATGAGGTGCGGAGAAGATATATATGGATTTCGAACCATACGAGAAATCTGGACAGGCGAACGTCGCTGTCGGAAGTATAATCACCCTCATCGTGGGTGTAGGAGTTGCAACACTTGTGCTGATATTCGTCGGTTCACTGGGCGGACAGACCTGGGAGCTTGTCGAGTCTGACATTGATGCTATTACGAACACCACAATCAAGGACAGCATCAAGGACGGTGTCGTTGCAGGATTCGACTCCCTGAAGCAGACAGGAGAATTCCTCCCTATCATTGTGCTTGCAGTCGTTATCTCGCTCGTGCTTGCTCTGGTGCTAGGCTTCACCAACTTCGGCAGGACAGCAGGCGGAGGCAGTGCTCTGTAAATGAGGCGGTCTAAAATGAAGAGAAAAGGCCAGATGGTCGGAAACATGGTCACGCTCATCGTGGGTGTGTCCGTGGCCGTTTTGGTTCTTATCTTCATCGGAGTCATGGCTGGCCGAACATTCGAAAACCAGGAGGATGCTCTCGCTGAGATTGGTAACAATGCAGTGACAAACGAGGTCATTCTGAATGTGACGAATGCCACGGCTTTCAGCTTGAATCACGGATTCATCCAGGACGACAGTGTGGTGAATTTCACTGACACAACAAATGCGACAGTGGTGACAAAGGCAGGAAACTTCACGTTTGCCAATGACCAGTATACTCTCGTGAACGGTTTGTATTCTGGGGCAAATTTCACCCTTAATTACACCTGGGGCGTGAAGGACATCCGTGACAAGGCACAGGATAGTATCCTTGCAGGCTTTGACTCGCTTAAAGAGACCGCAGAGTTCACTCCTCTCATCGTGCTTGCTGTGATAATCACCCTTGTGCTCTTCGTGGTGCTAGGGGTCACAGGCTTGACAGGTGTCGTCAGAGGCGGAGGCGGTGGTGCGACTTTGTGAGGTTTTAAAGATGCCAAAGAAAAAGCGAAAGATGAAGAGAAAGAAGAAAAGATAAACTTTCTTTATTTCATTTTTTTTTATATATTGAAAAAATACTGCTTCTTATCAGCGTCATAATATAGAATTCCCTTCTGGGTCAATGCAGCAATGGCCTGATGCAAGTTGTTGAACTTCGGATAAATAATGATAGGGCTCTCATGATAGGCTGCTTGAATAACTTCTTTTATAAGGAGTGGCTTGACGATGTGCTTGCGAAGCTCTATGACTGGAGTGCCATTTCTGTCCGCTATGTGAATATTGATGTCTAGGGGAATCTTATCGTCCATTTTTATAGGTCTGCAATCAAATCCTGGGATTTTTTCAGCAGTTCATCCATGACCTTATTCACCACGAACTTGTTAATCTGCACGACGTAGTCCTTCAGGTCGTCTCTGCTGATTATGAGGTTTTTGACTACTGCATTATAAGCATCTTCGAGCTCGTCCTTCTCTGTCTTCTTCTTCTTGTCTTCGAGCTTTGGCTTCATGGCCTGTGATGCGACGAAGGTCTTTGTGACGCTGAACCTGGCATTTTGCACTGTGTTCAGAAGAGCCTGGTATTCGTTGTCTTCTAGTGTGCCAGCTTCGAAGTCTTTGCCTTTTGTGGCTTCGAGTTCGAGAAGGAGGTTCTGGTATATTGCGAAGTTGTGGTTCAGTGTCTGGATGTCCTCGTGAAAGGTCATCATGTAGCTTGCGGCTGCTTTGGATTCTTCTGTTTTGGTTTCGGCCATTTTCTTTATTTATCCATACTTATCTATTTAAACTTTTTGAATAATAACAAATTTTAAATAGATTAATATGTATAAATAGGGTCATGGCCAAATACACGCACATCGCACTCAAAGAAGAGACGCACAAACTATTCAGAAAAACCTGGCTACACATACAACAGAAAGACCTTGACCGCAAAGTCACAGCGGACACAGTGGTCTTCGAGCTCTGCAACTACTTTCTCAATAAGCAAGTCTATGGAGGGGAAAATAATGGATATGAACACGAGGGGGGGACTTCTTGACAGGCCACGGCAACAGGCACAACAGCCTCCAATGCCGCAGCCTCCAAAACCACGAGAAAAAAAGCCATTCGATAATGAGCTGATGCCAAAGCAAGACGCAGCCTTTGAAGTATTCAAGGAGCTGAAGAAAAGGCAGCAGGACGCAATCATCGGAGTCGCAGGCGTGATGCTCGTCCTCATACTCTACGTCTTTAATAAGACCTGGGGACAAATGGCTGCCCTGGTCGTTGTTGTCTACTACTTGCTGCAGGTCTACCTAACCAGAAAAAATATAAACTATCTGCAACAGAAGTATACACTAAGCTGAAAAATGATAATACGCCTCGCACTCATAACACTCGCCATTTTGATGTTGTCCCAGGTAGGGCTGGCAGACAGCCCTATCGGGTGCGAGGTTCAAAATTCTACTCTGTTGAAGTGCTGGAATCAGGGAGACATTCAACAGGTCACATTTTATGCGTGGGCAGCTGATTCAATGCAGTTCGCAAACAACAACACGGCCAGACTCAGCTGGGCAAAATATGACCACGGCTTCACATACAACGACACGAACGGCACACCGCAATTCATATCCTTCTTTGACCTGCCAAACCTTACAGGACGCTGGGACACAGACGAGGAAACATATTATTTGCTGAACTTCTCAGGCACAAACACAATCGGAGGAAAAACCGCTTATGTCGAGTATACAGCAGGCCAGCTCCTTGAAGATGACTATGTCAATTTTACTCTGAGAATCAGAACCATATCGGGCTTCACCGCCTGGGGAAAATATGTGAATCTCTACAGGCGAATGAGCAAGATTAATGTCATGAATGACAATGACGTTGACATCATAAACGTCTTCGGAATAAACAACAGCGGGGCAAATGAGAGCTATGGGTATTATTTGAATCAGTCAAAGAACCTCACTGTCACAGATAAGAATTTTACTATCGGAGACTGGCACAGCAATCCCACAGGCCTTATTGAATGGGACTGGCGTGACGACATGAATCGGAGAATGTATATCTTCCCGAACGGAGCAAACCCGAATTATCAAGTCGCATGGCTGCGTCCTGTAAGAAATAAGATTCAGGACAATAGGACTTATGAGCTGTCAGAGTATTGGATTGACGCACCTGGATGCCTTTATACTTGCCCGATAGGGGTGAGTTATGGAGTTCACTATGACCGATGTGATGCCACTGATTCACAAGCAAACTGCTCGGCTGATATCAACAGGATGATAGACCTTTATTATAGGATTCAGTGGTTTGCCATTCTAGGCTCTGGAACTTGCAGCATGGGAAGCGGCTGCTATATCCAGCAGAGGGATAACACAAACATATTCTTCTTTGAAACAAAATTCAAGACGGACACTAATCCCTTATATGACCAGCTGCACTGCATTAATAATTCTAAACCGCAATGTTTGCAGGACACTATAAGGTCATGTAGCACTCCGTTCTGTTCAACAAGCGAAACACAGAGGTATAGGGTGCAGTGCATCAAAGCCACAAATAACACCTACACGAATGGCTACTTCATAGAATTCGCAAACCCTGCGAATAATCAGCTGCAGCTCTTTTGTCCAGGAGATAAGGCAATCAGTGTGAACATCACAGCTTATCCAGACGGAGAATCCTTCAATGTGAGCGATGAGATTCCTTTCGGGTGCAATGTGAGTGACTATTATCCCCTGCAAAATAAGACGCTGTGGGGAAACTGGAGCGGCTGGGGTATAAAGGAAACTCAGACGCTGAGGTATAGGACTTTTAATGATACAAATTTCAGCACGGTCACAGGGCTTGACCCTGGAGTATATGCCTGGAATTGTCTGGGGTGTGATAATAATGATGAGTGCAGCTTCGATTCTTCGAATAATACCTTCACAGTAGTTGACCAGGAAGCTCCTTATGTTCTGCTGAATGCTCCTGCAAATGATTCGAGCTTTTGGGATAATGAGACGTTTACTTTTAACTGCACAGGCGTGGACGAGTATCGCATCAGTAATGTGAGCCTCTGGCATAACCTCACAGGCGTGTGGCACTTGAATGTCACAGGGAAGTCAGTGATAGCACAGACAAATTTCACGCTCACAAACGTGACCAGCAATCAAAGCATCGGAACGTATGCCTGGAACTGCGAGGCCTGTGACACTTTCAACAACTGTGCTTTTAATCAGACAAATTTCACGCTTCATATCAATGACAGCACTGTGCCAGTCGAGGAAGAGGAGGAGGAAGAGACTGACGACTTCATTCCCATGTTGCTCCTCTTCGTCCTCGCTGGTGCAGTTGTCTGGTTTATATATTCAAGGAGAAGGAGACAGAATGAGTTTTGAAGAAGCAATCCAGAACCGCATGATGAGCGGAAGCAAAGAGAAGACTTTCATGGACAAAGTTCTGGCCGTGAACGACGTGACAAGCATCAGAGAGATTGTCAAGAAGGACAGACTGACCAGGAGTGACTTGCTGGAATTGCTGTATTTGTTGACTAGCACTGAGTCAAAGCTGCTGAATTACGGGCTGTATGACAGATACATCATCCTGAAATACTTTGTCTGGATTCGGGAGTTTGTGAAGCTGGCTGAGATTATGTATGACTATCGTGATGACCACGAGAAGAACATCTTTGACGATAATATGTATAAGCATAGGGACAAGCTGATTCGACTGAAGAACAAGAAGATTCCAGACAGCTTTTTTGACACTCAGAAAAAGATTCCAATGGGGGAGAACGCTGTGAAGCTGCTGGAGAATAATCAGCGGATGATAGAGCATAATATCAAGTTCCTTGTGGATTTGTATTTCAACATAGCCAGAACGACACTCAGCATCGGGGGAACTGGCTTCTTCGAGTCATTGAAGCAGAAGTTCGAGCTGGTTTATCCGCAGGCTGGCATGAGCAAGCAAGCTGAAAGCGGAGCTACTATGAAAGCATGATAAAATGGACGCTCTGAGTTTAAAACTGATATTGTTTGCCCTGGGATGCCTTGCTGTGAGCGGGGCTATCATGATGTGGCTTATATGGAGGAAGGTGAGGAAAGATGATTAATCCTTTTGTAATCAAGAAATGGGGGGCTCTGCTGCTTGTGGGCTTCTTTGCAGCAATAGGCTTGACAGTAGGCCTTATCTATTATGGTTTTTGGGTAGGCCTGATTTGTTGTTTTGTGTGCATGGGTGTCGGGTCTGTTATTGGGAACTTGATGCTGAAGAACCCTTTCACGGGTATGCTTGAAGGCCAGGGTATTCTGGTCATGGATGTGAACAGCACGGGTATCATTAAGCCGTTTCTTGTGCAGGTGAATCCTCCTTATATCACGGGCAAGCATCGGGGCAAGGACATCGAAGACATATTTAACAGGAGCAGCGTGTTTCAGATGAGGACTCCTGTTGTGGCAAAAAAGAAGGCTGAGATTAAGCTGGATAATGAGGGGGGTATCAAGATAGAGCTGGGTGAGGATGATTATTATAAGGCCAGGTTTCAGCTGAACCAGTGGCCTCTGCTTCTTTATAATGCTCAGATAGATAGTATTCTTACGAAGGATTATATTGCTGCATCGGAGAAGGAGACCTTTGCGGAGCACACAGTGCTTTATTTGAATTCGAAGATGAAGGAGCTCACAAGTGCGGTGCGTGACTTTGGGCGGTATGTTGTGGAGACTTTGAAGCCGAAGACGAACCTGCTGCAGTCAAAGCTGTTCTGGTTCATCGTGATTATAGGCCTTGTGCTTATTGGTGCTTTGTTCTTCCCTGCTATCCTTGAAGCTATAGGGGGAGCATGGCAGGGGGGCACTGAGGCCGTGAGCACTGCCGCAGGAAATACTGGGGGGAACTTGATAACTCCGAAGTGAGGTGATTATTATGGGACTGGGAAGCTGGCTGAAAAAGATGCGGAATCAGAGCAAGCATGATAATTTTTATTGGGATTTCAAAACGCTCACACCTTATGACTTCGAGCTCTTGCTCAGGTATAGTGTGCGGGATAGGCTGATTAAGGATATGTTTGACAAGTGCTATCTGGGCGTATGCAAGAAGGTCAGAACCAGTCCAGATAATCCCGACATCGAAGAGATTAATGAGTTCGAAGTGGACAACAGGTATATAAAGCTCTTGAATACCGTGGTGAAGAAGCACGTCAAGATTGTGGAGGAAGACATCGGGACTGACGGCTTTGAAGTTCTTTCTTTTAATGTGACTAGGGCGAAGTTTCAGCGAAAGGAGTGCAGGACTGACTGGATGATTCACATGGTCATTAATGGGCGGTATCACCGCAAAGAGGTTGAAGCCTGATGTTGTGGGGCTGGGTAGCTCTTACGGTGCTGATGTTCTTGACTATTCAGGACTATCTTAATCATCGGAAGATTGATGACCGCAGGAACTTTTTTATGACTGGCTTGAGTTTTGGCTTGCTTTATATATTCAGGCATTCGTGGTATTATACTCTGAGTGTGATTGTTGTGGCTGTGGTTCTTAAAATAATATTCGATAAGACTGGGGCTGTGGGGGGCGGTGATGTGAATACTTTGTTCTGGCTCTTTATTGGTTTCGGATTCATTAATCTGGGCTTCCTGGCTTTGTTTATGGGGCTTTTTATTGTGTTGACCTTGTTGTTTCATGGGCTGAGAATTGCTTTCAAATATAAGCGTCCTGTGCCGTTTTACGGGGTCATATTGATTTCTTTTATTGTGGTGTCTATCTTTGCGGGTCTTTTGTGGTAGAGAGGCTATAATAGCAAGATTTGAGGCTTTCAGAGCTCCCTTTTAAAGAAAACACAAGGTTTAAATAAAACCTCCTCCTACTACTACTATTAACACACACGGAGATGAAACACATGGAAATAAATGAATCAGGAATGAGCCAATTTGCAAAAATGGTGATAAAAGTATTGAGCAACGTCGTGGACGGTCAAAGAATGACATTAAACGACGGAGAAGGGCATACCTGGACAAGCAACGCAAAAACAGACAATGAGGGAATAATTACCACGACATACATCAAAAAGGATGACAAGCTCATAGCAGTTATCACCTACTGCCATGAAAATGACGAAGAGATTGTCACAATTTTGAAGTCACACATTTAATTTTTTTTTATCTTCAAATGAGATGAATATGGGAGGTTTGAAAATGGAGCTTGAAGAAGTTAAGGAACTGCCAAAGAGGAAGACATTCGGCAGGAGAGAAATGAGTCCCGCCACAAGGCAAATCGTCAGAAGCCTGCTCATGCTCAGGCAGGGAGGAATCCTGAAAATTTCAGAGCCTGGAGCAGACAAAGCCAGACGAAAATCCTTATATGGCTTTGCCAGAACCGCAGTGAACCATGTGGGGAAGGAAAAGTTTAAGGTCTACATGAGGGGAGACTTCATTTATGTGATTCGTGTGTGAAAAACCACAGGGCACAGGAAGGTTCTTCTGTCGGGGGAGCACCTTTCTGGCCTTGTGGCCACGCACACACAGGAGGATGATTGAAATGACATACTCCCAAATAAATCAACCTAAAGGTTGGGGTTTCTCACGCAGAAGTCTTAACTTAAACCATTTCGGTCAAGGACACGAAAGGTTTAATGTGACTTCCGCTAATACGAGCAACCCTCACGAAAAGAGCCAGTTATCATCTAAATCGGTGATAACATGGCTAAAAACAAATATCCGCATTTCAATCCGAAAACATATAAGATTGAGAGTAAGATTGCAACGGTGAGAACATCTCATCACTGCAAATACAACATAAACTATCACATCATCTGGATACCTAAGTATCGTAAGGATGTATTAGTAGGAAAGGTGGCAGAAGTGCTAAGAACAATAATAAACGGTCAATGTCAAGAACTTGGAATAGATAATCTTGCATTAGAAATAATGCCAGACCATCTACATCTCTTTGTAGGTTGTAAGCCTACAATCACACCATGCAAAGTAGTTAATAAGCTGAAAGGTAATACAAGTATTCAGCTTAGGCGTGTCTTTCCTGACATCAGATACTTAGGCTATAAACAGCACTTCGGCAAAGGATTTAAGGCTCTCTGGGCAAGAGGTTACTATTGTGGCTCTGCTGGTCATGTATC
>Ga0180432_10003522_pt1 | contig 22211 bp, 28 predicted proteins | sample SS_ome_10_FD_132414 | JGI IMG/M metagenome (GOLD analysis project Ga0180432, IMG submission 132414) | Hypersaline lake sediment archaeal communities from the Salton Sea, California, USA - SS_1_MS_2 metaG | ecosystem: Environmental > Aquatic > Non-marine Saline and Alkaline > Hypersaline >...
ATCGTGACGACCGCGAAGAGCGATGAAGAGGGTCGACGTCTGCTGGAATTGCTTGGAGTGCCGTTTGCGAGGAGTTAGTGGAAGCTGCGTGAACGATCAGGAGGAGACGTGGCAAAGAAGTCGATGATTGCGCGCGAGACGCGCCGCAAGTACAAGGTCCGGGAACGCAATCGGTGTTCTGTCTGCGGGCGGCCCAGGGGCTACATGCGTCGGTTCCAGATGTGTCGGATCTGCTTCCGGGAGTATGCCATGTCGGGCAAGATCCCAGGGGTGGTCAAGTCTAGCTGGTAGGCCGGCAGGTTGAATCGTCGGACGGCGCTTGTCCATTGGGACCGGAGGCCTGTTGCCGGACGAACGACCGGGAGATGTCTTGTGGATTGCGTCCAGCCATGAGTGGGGGAACTGTGACATGAGTGTATCAGATCCTATAGCCGATATGCTGACGCGGGTCCGGAATGGGACCGCAGCGAGGCATCGCTATGTGTTGGTCCCGGCGTCGAAGATGAAGACGGCGATTGCTCGGATCATGAAGGAAGAGGGTTTTATTGGGGGCTTTGAGGTTACGAGAGACAAGCCTCAGCCCAACATCCGGATCTGGCTGAAGTACACTGAGGATCGACAGCCGGTGCTGTCGGGCCTGGAGCGTGTTAGCAAGCCGGGGCGGAGGGTTTACACGGGTCGGCACGATATTCCCCTGGTACTGAGTGGGATGGGGGTTGCTGTTCTATCTACGCCACGGGGAATCATGACCGGCCGCAAGGCTCGCAAGCTTGGCGTGGGCGGCGAGGTAGTGTGCCGTATTTGGTAGCCGGGCTGGAGTCGTGGCCAGCTTGCTGTGGGAGGTGTTGGCTGTGTCTCGGATAGGTCGAATGCCCGTCCCCATACCAGAAGGGGTCGAGGCGAGTGTTATAGGGAGTGCGGTGACGATCAAGGGTCCTCGGGGGCAGTTGAGGCGAGAGTTTCACCCCGACATGAGGATCGCGCTCGAGGGTGGGCAACTTGTGGTAACCCGGCCGAGCGACGGTCGTCTGCACCGATCACTGCATGGCTTGACGCGGGCGTTGCTGGCCAATATGGTCCAGGGGGTCACCGAGGGGTTCAGGAAGCGCTTGGTGATCACTGGCATGGGCTACAGGGCGGAGCAGCAGAGCGAGAACTCGATCGTGCTGCAGGTTGGCCATTCTCATCCGGTGCGGGTCGTTGCTCCGCCGGACGTGAAGCTGCTGGTCGAGAAGGGATACCGCGGCATCGTCGTGGAGGGAATCGACAAGGAGCTGGTGGGCGAAACAGCAGCGAGGATTCGCCGAGTTCGCAAGCCTGAGCCCTACAAGGGTAAGGGGATTGCGTACGAGGATGAGAGGATTCGACGCAAGGCCGGCAAGGCGGGCAGGGTAGGGGGTTAGGATGGGTGATCGCTTGGACAGGGCGAAGGCACGTCGGCGACGACACCGGCGTGTGCGCAAGCGCGTGAGTGGGACATCGACGCGCCCCCGTCTGAATGTGTATCGCAGCACATCGCATGTGTATGCGCAGGTAATCGATGATGTGGCTGGGCGCACTCTGGTGGCGGCCTCGAGCATCGACCGCGAGCTGAGGGACCAGATGAAGGGGCTGAACAAGAGCGAACAGGCCAGTGCGGTGGGTCGTGCGCTAGCCCGCAGAGCTACGGAGAAGGGGATACAGAAGGTTGTGTTCGACTCCGGTGGATACCTGTATCATGGTCGCGTGAAGGCCCTCGCGGACGGCGCTCGCGAAGGTGGGCTTGACTTCTGACGGGGAGGGGTAATGATCAGGAGAAACGCAGAGAGAGGGCTGATCTCTAAACAGGGGGCCGTCGAGGAACTCGATGAGCGCGTGGTCCACATCACGAGGGTAGCGAAGGTCGTGAAGGGTGGGCGGCATTTCGGGTTTCGGGTCCTTGTGGTGGTAGGCGACCATCATGGCAGCGTGGGCATTGGGGTCGGGAAGGCGCGCGAGGTGCCTGAAGCCATTCGCAAGGGGATCGAGAAGGCCAAGAAGGCCATGGTGCAGGTTGCGATTGTGGACGGGACGGTTCCCCACCCGGTGCTGGCCAAGTTCAGAGCAGCTCAGGTGTTGCTGAAGCCGGCATCGCCTGGGACCGGGGTGATTGCGGGCGGCGGGGTGCGCGCCGTTGTTGAGGCGGCGGGTATCCAGGACGTACTGAGCAAGTCGTTGGGCAGCCCCAACGTACTGAACGTCGTCAAGGCCACGCTCAAGGGCCTGACCGAGTTGAAGGACATTGAGGAAGAAGCCCGTCGCCGAGGGAAGACGGTTGAGGAGTTGAGCCCTCCGTGGAGAGTTGGCAATGGGCAGTAGACGAATCAAAATCACGTATGTGAAGAGTGCCATTGGCTATTCGAAGCGCCAGAAGCGGACAGTAAGGGCTCTGGGGTTGCGACGCCTGGGCGATGCGGTGGAGCAGGATGACTCGCCGGCGATCCGAGGGATGGTGGCGAGCATCGGCCATCTAGTCAGGGTGGAAGAGGTAGGATGATGAAGGCGCATGAACTGCGGCCTACTGCGGGGGCTCGGCGACCTCGGAAGCGTGTGGGGAGAGGGGACAAGTCGGCGGGACGTGGTACGAAGGGACAAGGTTCCCGGAGCGGTGGGACCAAGGGCCCCTATTTCGAGGGTGGGCAGCTGCCTTTGGTGCGTCGACTTCCCTACCGAAGGGGCTTCACCAATATCCACCGCATCGAGTACAAAGCTGTGAACGTCGAGCGGTTGAACCGCTTTCGGAAGGGCTCGACGGTAGGCCTGGAGGCGCTGGTCCGCGCGGGCATCATCAAGTCTGAGCGCGAGCGGGTCAAGATCCTGGGTAGTGGGGAACTCAAGAAGGCCCTAACCGTGAAGGCCCACAAGTTCTCGGCTAGTGCGCGGGCGAAGATCGAGGCTGCGGGAGGTTCGGCGGTAGAGATATAGCGGTTCACGGAGAGCCTCTGTGTTCGCTATAGGACGCCGGACGCGTTACGGAGGAACGAATGCTTCAAGCGTTGGCCAATGCCTTCAAGCTGCGTGATCTTCGGGGACGGATTCTCTTCACTCTGGGGATGCTCGTTGTATTCCGATTTGCGGCCCATGTGCCTCTGCCTGGTGTGGACTTGGAGGGACTGAGGAGGATATTCGAGACCAACCAGCTGCTGGGTATGCTGAACATGTTCTCAGGCGGCGCTATGATGACCTTCTCGATCGTGGCGCTGGGGACGTACCCGTACATCACTGCTCAGATCATCATCCAGCTCCTGCAGCCGATCATCCCGGGGCTCAGTGAACTGGCCCAGGAGGGTGAGGCCGGACGGCAGAGACTGAGTCTCTACACCTATCTGGTTACCATCCCTCTGGCGATGCTTCAGGCCTATACGCAAGCGTCTCTGCTGGCTCGCCCGCAGGCGGGTCAGACACCCGTGATTGCCAACTGGGGATTGGGCCCCGGTACATGGCTCCCGACGGTGTCGGTGATTCTAACTCTGACGGCCGGAACTCTCTTCGCGGTCTGGCTGGGCCAGTTGATTGATGAGCGTGGGATCGGGAATGGCATCTCGATCATCATCTTCGGAGGTATCGTGGCTCAGATGCCTCAGAACATGGTCTCGCTGTGGGTCACCAATCCGTGGAGTCTAGTGCTGTTCGCGGCGATTACCGTTGTCACGGTTGTGGGCATCGTTTACGTCCAGGAGGGGCAGCGGCGGATTCCGGTACAGTATGCGAAGCGCGTTCGAGGCACGAAGATGTACGGCGGTCAGCGGGTGGAGATCCCTCTGCCTGTGAACTCGGCCGGGATGATTCCGCTGATCTTCGCGGTATCGATTCTGTTGCTGCCGGGGATGGTGGCCAGCTACTTTGTGCAGTCCGACGTCGCCTGGGTGGCCAGCCTCTCAAATGTGGTGGCGCGGGTCTTCGATTCTGGCAGTTGGTCCTACTGGTTGATGTACTTCCTGATGGTGGTGGGGCTGACGTATTTCTACACCGATATGGTGTTCGAGCAGCAGGATCTGGCGGGCAACTTGCGTAAGCAGGGAGGCGCCATTGTAGGGTATCGGCCCGGAAAGCCGACGTCGAGCTACCTCCGTGGGGTGCTTCGGCGAATCACGCTGGTGGGGGCTCTGTTCCTGGGGGTGATAGCCGTGCTACCCTTCTTCATGCGCCTGATCACCGATACCAACGTCATGTTGATCAGTAGCACGGGTTTGTTGATTGTGGTAGGTGTGGTGCTGGATACGATGAAGCAGTTGGAAGCCCAGCTTCGGATGCGCCACTACGAAGGGTTCCTCAAGAAGTAGGAAAGAGACAGCCATTGAACATCGTTCTGCTTGGTGCGCCGGGAGCCGGTAAGGGGACACAGGCCCAATTACTGGTGGAGTGGTTGAGTGTTCCTCACGTGGCCAGCGGCGATCTGTTCCGGGAGAACCTTAGGAACAAGACGGAACTGGGGTTGGAAGCCCGCAGATACATGGATGGTGGCGATCTGGTGCCGGATAGGGTGACCATCGGCATGGTGGTGGAGCGCCTATCGAGGCCGGATTGCGAGGCTGGGGTGACTCTTGATGGCTTCCCGCGGACAGTAACTCAGGCACAGGCGCTTGAGAGAGTCCTGGCCGAGCGAGGCAAGGCCGTTGACTTGGTGTTGTACATCAAGGTCTCTGACGACACTCTGCTGAAGCGGCTTGCCGGAAGGTGGACCTGCCGAGGATGCGAGGTCGCGTATCATGAGGTCTACACTCCGCCGGCGCAAGAGGGCGTCTGCAACGAGTGTGGAGGCGAGCTGTACCAACGCCCAGATGATACCCCTGAGACGCAGAAGCGCCGCATTGAGGTGTATTTCGAGCAGACGTCGCCGTTGATCGATTTCTACAAGAGCAGAGGTCTTTTGGTGGAGATTGACGGTGAGCTGGATATCGGTGTGGTGCAGGCTGGACTCCGTGCCGCGATTGGGGAAGTGAGTGGGGAGTGAGCGCGCTTTGGGCGTTGTGTGGGTGGCGACTGTGAGCCTGTGGGCCAGTGTGAGCGAGAGATGATCGTCGTCAAATCGGAGCACGAACTGAGTTTGATGCGCGAGGCAGGGCGCATCGTGGCGACGGTCTTGGAGGAGGTGGCCCAGAGCGTGGTTCCGGGTATCACCACGGCGTCTCTGGACCAGATCGGACATGAGATCATCACCAAGGGGTTTGGGGCGATTCCCTCGTTTCTTGGATATCGAGGGTATCCGGCTTCAGTGTGCGTGTCGGTGAACGAGGAGATCGTGCATGGAATCCCGGGGTCGCGGCGCCTGGAAGAGGGAGACATAGTCAGTTTCGACACAGGCGCCATCTACAAAGGGTATCATGGGGACGCAGCACGGACGGTCGCCGTGGGGCAGATCAGCGACGAGGCGAGAGCCTTGATGGAGGTGACGCGAGGGGCCCTGGAGGCGGCTATTGCGCAGGCGGTTCCTGGTCAGCGTGTGGGAGACATCTCCCATGCCGTCGAATCGTACGCTGAGCCACAAGGGTACTCGGTGGTGCGGGAGTACGTGGGTCACGGGATCGGGCGTAGCATGCACGAGGACCCCCAGGTGCCGAACTTTGGCGAACCCGGACGTATGGCGCGTTTGAAGCGGGGGATGACCCTGGCTTTGGAGCCGATGGTGAACATCGGAGGCTGGGCTACGCGGGTGCTGGACGATGAGTGGACCGTGGTGACGGCTGATGGAAGTCTCTCGGCTCACTTTGAGGATACGATCGCGATAGCTGACGGTGCTGCGGAGATACTGACGCGGCTGTGATGAGCTGTGGTGTGGGTGGTCGGAGCGGTTCTGGCTGTGGTGGGGCCGCGTCGGAGGTGGAAGATGAAGGTAAGGCCTTCTGTAAAGAAGCGTTGCGACAAGTGCAAGATTGTGAGACGACGAGGCGTGGTGCGCGTGATCTGCGAGAATCCTCGGCACAAGCAGCGACAGGGATAGCAGGACTTCTATTCCTGCTGGAGGTAAGGAATGCCCAGAATCGCGGGAGTTGATCTCCCTCAGAACAAGCGGATCGAGGTCGGACTAACGTACATCTATGGGATCGGTCGATCCACCAGCCAGAAGATCCTGACTCGTACCGGTGTGGATTTCGATACCAGGGTGCGAGACTTGACGGAGAGCGAGATTAGCCGTCTGCGTGAGGTCATTGACCGAGAGTGCAAGGTTGAGGGCGATCTGCGTCGTGAGGTCTCGCAGAACATCAAGCGGCTGACTGAGATTGGCTGCTACCGCGGTATCCGTCACCGCCGGGGTCTACCGGTGCGCGGGCAGCGCACGAAGACCAACGCGCGTACGAAGCGTGGGGCGCGGAAGACTGTTCCAGGGCGTCGGCGGTCGAGATCTAAGAAGTAGCTCTGTGGTACCGGTCAGCAGCGATGGCCGGTGGGTAGCAGCAATTGGAGGGGAGCATGGCGCAGAGAAAACGCGGAGCAAGGCGTACAACCCGGCGCGAGCGCAGGGTTGTGCCACGGGGACGGGCCTACGTGCGGTCCACGTTCAACAACACTATCATCACGATAGCCGACCCGCGCGGCAACGTGTTGACCTGGGGCAGCGCTGGTACGGCAGGCTTCAAGGGTTCGAGGAAGAGCACGCCGTATGCGGCGCAGTTGGCGGCTCAGCAAACGGCCAGGCGAGCTCTAGACATGGGCATGCGGGAAGTCGATCTCTTTGTGAAGGGTCCTGGTCCGGGGAGGGAGGCTGCGATCCGTTCGTTGCAATCCACCGGGTTGCAGGTGCTTTCCATCACTGATGTGACACCGGTTCCGCATAACGGCTGTCGCCCTCCGAAGAAGCGACGGGTGTAGGCGCTGGAGTATGTCAGCCGGCGGGCGCATCAGTCGCCGGTTAGTGGAACCCAGGTTCTGATTGGGAGGTTAGGGCAAATTGGCGAGGTATACGGGTCCGGTCTGCAAACTGTGTCGTCGTGAGGGTGAGAAGCTCTTCCTGAAGGGTGAGCGTTGCCTGTCCAGCAAATGTGCCATGGAGCGGCGCGCGAGACCGCCGGGATCGAGTGGGCAGCGGCGAGGCCGGCGACGCACGCGGGTGTCTGACTATGGCAGGCAACTCCGCGAGAAGCAGAAGACTCGACGAGTGTATGGCGTGCTGGAGAGGCAGTTCCGTCGATACTTCCGAGAGGCTGAACGAAGGAAGGGGCTGACTGGGGCCAACCTCCTGCAGATACTGGAGAGTCGGCTCGACAATGTGGTGTATCGGATGGGTTTCGGGGACTCCCGAGCCCAGGCACGCCAGTTGGTGCAGCATGGTCACATTGACCTGAACGGTCGGCGAACCAAGGCATCTTCGGCACTGGTGAAACCGGGGGATGTGATTTCTGTACGGGAGAGGAGCCGCGAGCTGCCGTACTTCAAGGCGATGGGCGCGAACCTGGAACACAAGACGTTTCCGGACTGGGTTTCTGTGAACATCCAGGGTTTGTCCGGCGTGGTTGAGAGTCTTCCATCAAGGGAGCAGATCGACGTATCGGTGAACGAGCGGCTCATCGTTGGTTTCTACTCTCGCTGAGCGGTGGCAGCAGCCAGCAGTCGAGAGGTGAGAGCGCATGCGACTGACTTTGGGATGTGAGGGCTTGAACGTGACCAGGTCTTGGCGTTGGCTTCGCATCGCTGGGAATCCGTGGATCTGGCGTGACCCAGGGCGCAGCGAAGCTAAGTGAGTGAGGAGGGTTTCTCCTTGAAAGATCTAGTCTTACCCAAGATTGAGTGCGAGGCGACATCGAAGAACTATGGGCGTTTCGTCATCGTCCCTTTGACGAGCGGATACGGGGTAACCGTAGGCAATGCTCTGCGTCGGGTCCTGCTCTCATCCATCCCGGGTGCTGCGATTACCTCACTGCGGGTCAGTGGGGTGCCTCATGAGTTCACGGATGTCCCTGGAGCCAGGGAAGACATGCTGGAGCTCATTCTGAGGGTGAAGCAGATCAGGCTGCGGTGCTTCGCGGATGGTGAGGTGCACCTGAGACTGAGCGCCAGAGGCAAGTCGGACATCCTGGCTGGGGACATTGAGTGCCCTAGCGAGGTGGAGGTGGTGAATCCGGAGTTGCACTTGCTGACTCTGGACGATCCCGACACTGAACTCGAGATCGAGTTCGTGGCCGAGCAGGGGCGGGGCTACTCCCCTTCGGAGGAGAGAGAGAAGCTGCCTATCGGGGAGATCCCTGTGGATGCGGTGTTCAGCCCCATTCTCAAGGTCAACACGTCGGTAGGACGCACCAGGGTGGGCCAGGTTGCCGATTTCGATCGTCTTGTACTTGAGGTATGGACGGACGGAACCGTTCATGCGACCGAGGCGCTGAGTCAGGCGGCGGACGTTCTGATGGAGCATCTGTCACCGGTCACGGAGCTTACCCGTGCCGAGGACGTCGTTGAGGAAGAAGGCGACGAGCTTCCGTCTGTGTCGTCGGCGATTTACGAGATGCCGATTGATAGCCTGGATCTGACTGTGCGGGCGTACAATTGCCTGAAGCGGTGGGGGATCACAAAGGTTGGCGAGATCCTCGATCTTCTTGAGAAGGGCGAGGACGAGCTGTTGGCGATTCGCAACTTCGGGAGGAAGTCGCTGACGGAGTTGCTGGACAAGCTGGAAGCTAAGGGGTATTGGTCTCCCGGGGAGACCGCTTCGGCGGACTCGGGTGCGACCGAAGCTGATTGAGGAATAGGATCGTTACTGTGCGGCCCCGACGAGTAGGGGCCGAAGCATATGTTGAAGGCGGTTGACCATGAGACATCGTGTGGCCGGAAGACATCTGAAGCGGGACTCGGGCCATCGTCGGTCGTTGTATCGGAACCTGATGACGGAGCTGTTTCGACACGGGCGCATTCGCACCACCGAGGCTCGGGCCAAGGCCGTCCGAGGCAAGGCCGAGAAGCTCATAACAGTGGCCAAGGCTGGAGTGGCGCGTCAGCAGGCCGGTCAGTATGACGCACACCAGCACCGACTCGTGGCTGCTGTGTTGACCGACAAGGCGGTAGTGAAGAAGCTATTCGAGGAGATCGCTCCACGGTACGAAACTCGACCCGGGGGCTATACGCGAATCTTGAAGCTGGGGCCTCGAAAGGGCGATGCGGCGAAGATGGCGCTCCTCGAGTTGGTGGAGTAGCCTGCGAGCGTGGCAGGCGGGTCAGAGCGGCTGCGTTTTCGTGGGATAGTGGAGTACGATGGGACCGAGTACAGCGGCTTCCAGGTTCAGCCTTCGGTGCGAACCGTTCAGGGAGAAGTGGAATCAGCTCTGAAGAGAGTGACCCGGGGGTGCCTGGATGAGCAACCTGTTCGGGTGGTGGGAGCAGGGAGGACGGACGCTGGGGTCCATTCGATTGGGCAGGTGTTTCACTTCGATAGCCGGTGGTGTCGGTCCAGGTTCGAGCTTCAGAGGGCGCTGAATGCCGTGCTCCCAAGGGACATCGCGATTCGGGAACTGGGGGTAGCGCCTGAGGGGTTCCATGCCCGGTACAGCGCGCAGAGTAGGAACTACGTCTACTCGGTTCTGAACCGGGAAACAAGGTCACCGGTGAGGGAACGGTTCGCCCACAGGGTGGGCGGGGTGATCGACGTGGACGCGATGAACGGGGCCGTTGCCTGCCTGGTGGGTACCCGGGACTGCGCTGCTTTCGGGCAGCCGCCATCGGGATCGGTGACGATCAGAACCATCTACCGGGCCTTGTGGAGGCGAACGGGGGACGATCTCGAGTTCGATGTCTCGGCGAACGCTTTCCTGCGGAAGATGATTCGCCGATTGGTGGGGACGCTGCTGCTGGTGGGCGTGGGAAGCCTGGAGAGCGACGAGTTCGAGAGCATTTTGGCCAGCAAGGACATTGGCCGGTCGGCGCCACCGGCGCCCGCTTGCGGGCTGTGCCTGGTGAGGGTGGAGTACGAGAACCAGGTCGGCGTGTTGGGGAAGGAGTAGTGCAGGTGAGAACTTACTCGGTTAAGGCGTCGGAGATCGAGCGTCAGTGGTACCTCGTCGACGCGCAAGGCAAGACTTTGGGTCGACTGGCCTCGGAGATCGCCAAGGTGCTGCGTGGCAAGCACAAGCCCGCATTCACGCCGCACCTCGACATGGGTGACTTCGTGATTGTGGTGAACGCCGAGAAGATACACGTGACGGGAAAGAGGCTTGACCAGAAGAAGTACTATCGCTACTCTGGGTATCCTGGAGGATTGAAGAGCGTTCCATTGCGAGAGGTACTGGAGAAGCACCCGACTCGTGCGATAGAGCATGCTGTCCGAGGTATGTTGCCGAAGAATCGCCTGGGACGAGCGATGATCAAGAAACTGAAGGTCTATGCCGGAAGTGAGCATCCTCATGAGGCACAGAAGCCGGTTCCCCTGGAGCTGTGAACGGGTGAGCCGGGGGGTGGAGATACCGCTGAGTGAGGATAGGTCCGGAGCAGTTGAGTGGCGGGAGGAGATAGGTGGCGAGTAGATACTACTATGGTACGGGACGAAGGAAGTGCGCAGTAGCTCAGGTCAGGCTGTATCCCGGTGAGGGCAACATCGTGATCAACGATAAGCCCATGGATGAATACTTCCCGCCTGAATGGCTTCGAACGCGATTGCAGGAGCCTTTGGGTGCCGTCGGGATGGAGGGTAATTTCACCGTCTCCGTCAAGGTAACGGGTGGGGGCATCTGCGGCCAGGCCGACGCTGTTCGACACGGCATCGCCCGTGCGCTGCTGGCTCATGACCCGGAACTGAAGCCGGTCCTTCGGAAGGGGGGGTTCTTGACCCGCGATTCCCGTGTGAAGGAGCGGAAGAAGCCTGGGCTCAAGCGTGCTCGAAAGGCTCCTCAGTACACCAAGCGCTAGATCGCAATAGGGTTCTGGCGAGCTGCGACTGGGCCATGAGCGCCGGAGTGACCGGCAGAACGCTGTGCGTTCGCGTGACGTATGAGTCTGAGCTGTTGAATTCGCTAGTCACCGGGCGGGATTGTAGATTATCCCGCCCGTTTTTGCGTCTGCGGCCAGGCGGAAGCGCAGAATGAATGACCAGGGGGCAGCCTCTTCACCGTCACCAATGGCCGCGCGAACCGTGCTGTAGAGAGAATCGTTATGGAGGCAGGAACAGATCCCTTCTGGGTCGACCGGGAGGGATCGGTTGCTGTAGAGAGAAGTCGGATGCATCGAGGCCCTGGATTGGATGGGGAGTCGTGCTACGATAGATATAGAATGGCTACCGAAGAGAGGCCCCACAGGCAGACACCGATGATCAGGGGCCTGTCTCCCAGGGCGATCTCCTCAGGAGCACCCCCTTCACCCTTGACGTGGATGAGGTACAACCACCGGAGCAGGGCGTACAACACAAACGGGATGGTGAGCATCATCATGTGACTGGGTGGCAGATTGGGCGCGGAGAAGGTGTAGAGCGAGTAGGCGACAAGCGTGGTCGACGTGGCAATGTTGAGCATGTTGTCGAGAAGTTGCAGGTTGTACTCATCCAGGATGGCGCGGTGATTGTTGGCATCCTTGGACAGGAGCATCAGTTCGTGGCGGCGCTTCCCTACCGAGATGAAGAGCGCCAGGGATGTCATGCACACGTACAGCCATGGCGAGAAGCGCTCCACCTCGAAGACCAGGGAGCCGGCCATCACCCGCAACACGAAGCCGGCCGCGACGATCAGAACGTCCAGGATGACCACGTTCTTGAGGACAAAGGAGTAGAGAATCATGGTCAGAAGGTAGACCGTTGCCACGACACCGAAGCGAGGTTCCAGCAGAAAGCTTGCGGAGAGCCCCACAACCGCCAGCACGATCGCGGCCGCGATCGCAACTGAAGGACGCAGCTCACCAGAAGCCAGGGGGCGCTTCTTCTTGATCGGGTGCTGGCGATCGCGTTCGATGTCGACCAGATCGTTGATCAGGTAGACGCAGCTCGACAGAAGGGAGAAGAGTACGAAGGCAACCACGGTCCGCAGTACCAGCGAGGGCACGAAGAGTTTCTTGTCGAAGACCAGGGCCGCAAACAGGAATACGTTCTTGGCCCACTGTTTTGGCCGCATAGCTCTCAGCAAGTGCTTTGGCAAGTCTGCTATCCTCCCGACTCCGTATCCTTTGGTGCGCTCTGCACCATCGCGCACAGGGCATCTGCTCCCTGAGTGCCACACTCTTCCTCGGCACACACGACGCCACAGTTTACCCCATTTTGGAGAGCCAGTCAATTCCCGGTGTGCCGGTTTGACAAGCAAGGGTAACGGTAGTATCCTTGACTGGTAAGGGATGCGTAAGTTAGACATCCATTTCCACCGGGAGCCTGGTGACTGCAGAGCGATAGGCGAGACCAGTCTCCAGTTAGAGCCACTGCAGGGTGGCGGAGAGGGAGGATAGCAGATGGGAGAGACGCTGTACGGATTTCTGATGGGGATAGTAGGCTTCGTAGCCCAGTTCGTGGACGGGGCCTTGGGAATGGGCTATGGGGTGTTCTCGAACTCGCTCTTGGTTGGTGTGGGTCTGCTTCCGGCTGTGGCGAGTGCGTCTGTGCACACGGCTGAAGTCTTCACCACACTGATCTCTGGCGTGTCCCACTGGCGCATGGGCAACATCAAGAGAGACTTGGTCCTGCCAATGATCATCCCCGGGATCGTCGGTGGCGTGGCAGGGGCGTACCTGCTGACAGCCATACCGGGCAAGGTGATCAAGCCGTACGTGGCGGGGATCCTTCTGGTCATGGGCAGCATAGTGGTGTACCGCTTCATGCGCAAGAAGAAGATCGCGTTCAACGGTGAGAAGACTCCCGTGTGGAAGATGATCGTTCTGTCGCTTGTTGCCGCCTTCATGGATGCGCTGGGAGGTGGAGGATGGGGACCGATCGCCACTCCCAGTCTGATCCTCAGCGAGAACCACGAGCCGCGCAAGGTGGTCGGATCGGTCAACGTGGTGGAGTTCTTCGTTACCATCGCGGCGGTTATTACGTTCCTGGTTCGCATCGGGCCCGAGAACTTCGAATGGGAGATAGTGGCGGCACTACTGGTCGGGGGAGCGATAGCTGCGCCGGTGGCCGCATGGGTCTGTCACAAGCTTCCGTCGCGCATCCTGGGAATCTCGATCGGTGTTGCCCTGGTAGTGTTGAACGCGCGCACCTTGATCCTGTCGCTCCTGTGAGCATCTCGTGTCATCAGCAGTCACGTCGGCCGTGCGGGCCACTGCACCGCAGCGCAACGAGTGCGAGCAGGCCCAGCATGGAAGCCAACAACGCACCGAGGAGCACCGGTTGAGGAAGGGCAGCGCCGGTCTTGGGCAGTTGGGCCGGGGTGGGCTGCTGGGCATGACCAGAGGAGTCGGAAGTCGGGGTGTGCTTCGGCTGCGCTCGTCGGGTCCGCGTAGGTGTGGCGGGTGATGTGGGTGTGAGCGTCGGCGCCGGAGTAGGTGTGGAGGGCACATGAGTGGGGGTTGGCGATGGCGGCTTCGACGGCGTGCGGGAGGGTACTGTCTGACGGAGTTGGTCCTGGTTCGGTCCAGCCCACGTGCCAGGACAAAGCGCCAACACCAGCAGGCTTAGGACGGTCATGACTAGCAGCAAGGGTCTCAGATCGCGTTTTCGGTTGAGTGAATTCATCATCGTACCTCACATTCGTGCTGTGGGCTATGCTTGGCCCAGGGGTGGTTCTAAGCGTGACTATCGCGTTGGTTTACGCGAAGGTGCTCTCTTGTCTTGGTCGCGTACCCTTCGACTTTGCTCGGTGCAGACCTCAATGAGCTTCTGCACTGGAGCTGGCCGCCCCGGTTGCTGACGGATTCTCCCCTGGCATGGTAGAAGGCACAGCGAGCGCCGGGAAGTGCAGCGGTAGATAGACTTGGTGCTGTGTACCTAGCAGAGCGTCCATGTAGCGCTTCCAATGATGCCCTAGCACCGTGAGCTGAGGAGGATCGGCGGCCTCGAAGAGACCGCCGTTCATCCCGGTCTGCGTCTGGAAGTCGTAGTAGGGCTCATTCAGGCTGTACCACACCCAGCGCTGAACGAGATGCTGATCGTCACCAGGGCACCCGACGCTCTCATCGCGGGATAATCGCAGGAAGTCGAAGACCGAGGACATGAAGTCCGTCACGATCTTGTCTCCAGTGGCCCGATCACCGTTGCCCAGGTACTCCGATGGCATCAGTACACCGAATTCGGAGATGATCAGGGGCTTGTCTCGGTGCCCGCGGTCGGCTAGCCATCGCCGGAAAGCCCACACCAGTTGGTTGAACAGATCGGGGTCGGCGTTATCTTCGACGGTGAAGAGCTCTCCCTCATCGGGACTGAGGCCCGCAGGAATGCCACAGCCCCACGATCCGCGCTTCTCCTGCAGTATCTGCACGTGTATGTTCCAGACATCTATCGGCATTGGCTCGGAGTAGAACGACTGATAGGCCTCCAGAACATCGGCCAGCCACTGGAGTCTCAGCGGCGTCGGGACCACAACGCCTCCGATGGCCACCTGCGCGTCCGGGTCATGCGACTTGATGAATGCATGGCACTGATGGTAGATGCCGGCGTACTCCTGGGGGGTGCGATTGTCCTGGGAGATGCACTCCGGCTCGTTCCCTATGATCCACAGAGATGCTGGATTAGCGGCGATGATCCGCGCGATGGTCTCCCAGTTGGGAGGGTACGAGTCCGCAGACACCCGGATAAGCTGGGCGTACTCTACCCCGCAGGGACGCTGAGGAGCGATGTTGATGCTCCAATCGGAATACCAGCCGATGTGAAGCTGTTCGATGGCGTAATCGCCGATACGGCCGTAGGAGGGGCTGACGCCCACTCCGAACCGAGATGTGTCGACGTGTGTCCGGCTGTCACCGTGACTGGTTCGAACAGGAGAGCAGACGACGCCACATAGCACTAGCCCCACTAGCCAAAGCCCTTTCACCGCGGGCGACATGGAGACTTCCTCCGGGCCGGCTGCAGCAGCATGTCGGGAGCGCTCGGCGGCCGAGGTCTGCATGGCGATTCCTGGCAGTCCCACCAGAGCTCAGTGCGGCCTGGTGAGACACTCTCCCGCGTCCAACAGTTGCTCCACCAGTGTAGCGCTGGTTGCCTCCACGTATATGCGCAACACCGGTTCCGTGCCGGACGGCCGGAGGAGCAGCCAGCTTCCGTCGGCCAGGTGATACTTGACTCCGTCGCTGTTGTCCAGCCGAACGACAGGCAGGCTTCCCAGCTCCTGCGGGACGTTGCTCATGAGCGCCTCTACCAGCTCTTTTCCGCGCAACGTCTCGCACTTGCGATCTCGCCGCCTGTAGTAGAAGCATCCCACGTCACGCATGAGTTCGTCGACAATCGCCTGCAGAGGCTTGCGTTCCGTGGCCATGATTTCCAGGAGCAACATGCCTACCAGCAGGCCGTCGCCTTCCGGGATATGCCCTCTGATGGTGATGCCTCCGCTTTCCTCCCCACCGATGAGGACATCCTCCTGCAGCATCAACTCACCGATGTGGTTGAAGCCTACCGGTGTCTCGAAGAGCGGAAGGTCATAGCGCTCCGCCAGTCGGTTCACCAGTTGAGTCGTCGAGACGGTCTTGACTACTGCGCCGCGCAGGCCACGGACCTCGACCAGGTGGCGCAGAGCCAGCGAGAATATGCGGTGCGGGTCGACAAACTGACCGCTAGCGTCGACTGCTCCTATGCGATCGGCATCGCCGTCCGTGGCCAGTCCGATATCGTACCTGCCTTCAACGACTGTCTGGGCGAGCTCCGCCAGGTTCTGTGCGATGGGTTCGGGGTGGACCCCCCCGAAGCCTGGGTTCAAGGCTCCCCTGATCTCCTTCACCTCGCAACCCATTTCTTCAAGGAAGCGGCGTATGTATCCACGGCCGGCGCCGTACATGGGGTCTGAGACCACGCGTACGCCTGACTTGGCGATGGTTGGGAAGTCCACCAGGGTTCGCAGATGGCTCAGGTAGGGAGGCAAAGGATCGAAGCGAGTGATGCTCCCCCAACCTGGATGACTGTCTCGGAGCTCCCCGTTCTCCAGTCGCCACGCGGCTTGTCGTGCCTCCACTCCTGCCTGGATGTTGCGGCTCAGGAGGCCTTCGATGGCCCGCGTTTCGCTGTCTGTCGCCGCCCCACCATCTCTGGATTTGATCTTGATTCCGTTGTAGCGCGGGGGGTTGTGGCTGGCCGTGATCATCACGCCCATCGAAGCGCCCATGGATTTGACTGCGAAAGAGAGTGCCGGAGTAGGGCAGTCGGACTCGGAGACGTAGACCGTGATTCCGTTTCCGGCCAGAACACGGGCTACCTGCGCGGCGTAGCGATCGGAGAGGAAACGAGTGTCGTAACCAACGACTACCGGCGGACACTCCGCGCGCTCAACTCCGTTTTGGCGGGTGACTCCCTGGCGATTGAGGACGTGGTCGGCAAGAGCCTGGGCCACCTGGCGGACATTGGCGAAAGTGAACTCGTCGCTTATGACGGCCCGCCAACCGTCTGTTCCGAACCTTATCGGCATGAAGTCTCCTGGTCGACGTAATGTCGACGGGCTCTACCGTGTGTAGGCTAGGCCCGCCGGTCGCTGCGAGATGTATGCTGTTGCTGTCAGGCACTGACTAGTATATCCGGCACACCTGATCGTGTCAACTGACCTGGTGAGTGATTCAGGCCATGCACCGACGCGTTGACGAGCCGTTCGGAGGGTATACTCTGGCTCCTGACGCCAACGCCCAGTCGTTCGCGTACTGTGGGTAGAGCCGTGCCCCGTGACTCCCGGTTCCCTGGTGGACCCGTGGGATCAGTCTGAGGCGCGATAGACCAGGGGAAGGAAGATCCGGGATTCCGTGGAGGATACCCTCAGATCGAAGCGTAGGCTCTCACCGCTCTGCCAACGGATGGTTCCGTCAGCGCCACGATCTGCGATCTTGAATTCGATGACATCGCCGGCAATCCCGCCCTCCTTCTCAGGCGACGTCACATCGTCGCCTGGGACGTTGAGGCAATAGGTGGACTGACCCCCGGTAGTGAAGGTAGTCGTGTCAGCACACCGGATCTGGTTGATCCAGGCTGTGACAGCCGTGCCGTCTGGCACGGCAACGCCGTTGATCTGCACCGTTCCCCATACACTCAGAGGCAGGGGAGGCGGCCCCGATCCTGACTGCGAGATCTCACAGGTATCCGGTACGTGTGATGCAGCGCCGGGCTGCGTCGGACCCTCGGTGGGTAGGGCGATTCCGGTCTGCGGTTGGCCGTCTAGCGACCAGCTTCCGGCTTGTGTCGTCCGAATCCAGTAGCCGGACCCAGAGGTCAACTCGGTCAGGTCGTTGGCGGCGGGCGGGGCCGACGGATCGTACATCTTCCACGGGTCTGTCTGATCGAAGGCATCGTAGCCGTACACCAGGTTGTAACTGCCGGCTAGCGATGATAGCGCATCAGTGACGGGCCTGGGGGTTTGGGATGGGTACCCCACCAGGTTCCATCCTGCGTGCATGTACGTATCGCCGGACGGTGAGGACGAACTCGGTAGCACCCAGGTTGTGGAAGAGGTGGCGTGAATCCATATGCCCTTGGTCTCATCGATGGTCAAGAGGTCATTGGCGAAGGACGAAGCGCTGGGGTCGTATCTCTTCCAGACATCGGAGGCATCGGATGCATCGTAGGCGTAGACCAGATCATAATGGCCTGCGATGGACGAGAGAACGGCCTCTATCGATGTGTCATCGGGATGATCGGGTACCGAGACCAGATTCCAGCCGGAAGCGAGAGAAACGCTCCCTCCGGTTGGAGTGGCCGTCGGCGTCGGATCGGTCCCAAGGATAACGTTTCGTATGCCCCAGTGGTCGCTTGAGGGGGGATTCCGGGCGTTGTCGAAGCGCAGATAGTTGGAGGCCGAGCTGTAGAGGTACGGCCTGAGAATCGTAATCTGTCGGGACTCCCAGGTGCCGTCCGCAGTCGCGGCGATGTTCCCAAGATGGATGTCGTTGATGAAGATGCGAACCTCATTGCCATCGTCGACGTCGTACGCCTCGTAGGAGATTGGGGCATCCTCGGTCTGGGGTCCGAAGCGGTAGAGGATGCTTTGGACGTGCGACTGGTCTCCCCCTGGGATGTAGCCGTAGGCGGAGTAGGCAGGCAGAGGGATGGACGGGTCGGGAACCGTTGTGGCCGTGGCGGTGGCCGTTGCGACCGGCGTTGAGGTTCGTGTTGGGGTAGAGGTCTGCGTGGCCTCGGCGGTGGCAGTCGGCGTGTGAGAGGGGGTCGGGGTGGGCCCGGGTGTCTGAGTTGGCGTCTGCGTGGGCTCGGCCGTCGGAGTAGGAGTCGGCGCGTTGGCCAGCACGAGGTTTCGGATTCCCCAGTGATCATTGCTGGGCGGGTTACGGCCATTGTCGAAGCGAATGTAGTTGGTGCCCATGTGAGTGACGTAGAGATCGTCGAGCGTAATCTGGCCGGGCTCCCAGGCATCGTTCGCGGTGGTTGGGAGATACTCGACGTAGAAGTCGTTGAGGATCAGACGAACCTCGGTGCCATCGTCGACGTCGAATGCGTCGAACGTGATGACCGCGTCGCCGTCGGTGGGTCCGAAACGATAGAGGATCGCGTCTGCGTGGGTCAGATCACCGCCCGGGATGTAGCCGTAGGCTTCGTAGGCCGGCAGAGGGATCGCGGGATCGGGATCCGTCGTCGAGGTGGGAGTGGGTTCAGGGGTATCCGTAGGCGTTGCGGTAGGCGAGACCGGGGTTTCTGTCGGTGTCTCCTCGGGTGTAGCCGTGGCCGTAGGTGTTGAGGTGGGCGTGAGGGGTGTCGCGGTGGGGGTGGGGGTTGGCGGTGGATCTACGCTCTCCAGCCACGATACTACCTGACCCATGAGCGTCTGGCGATCACTGGCAGAGTTGATGCCCTCGAAGCCGAAGGCGAAGTAGACGATCTTGTAGACCGCTGTGTGCACTCTCAGGGCAGCCGAACCACTCGAATACACCCCCTGCGGACTTGGGGGCGAATCGCGTCGCAGAGAGCCTGCGACGGGAAGGTGCAGTCGGACGCGGGCTCCGGGTTCCTTGGGCTTGCCCGAGCGCACATCCCGTGAGTCAGGAACCCGCTCGTCGAGAGCCCCAGCGACGCCGGAGTAGGTGAAGACGGTCTCTGCCGGAGCGATGGGATCGACTTCATCCGGATACCATTGGTTGTCGGCTCCGTCGCCTCCCTCAATGGTCAGTTCGATGCCGTCGGAGATGGGATCGCCCGGGACTCCTTGCAGAGTTGTCATGCCGGTGTTGTCCACCACGAACGCGGCGTGGAGGTAGTCGCTGAGAAGCTCGGTAGAAGAGAGGTTGGCGGCGATGTCTTGTCCGCTGACGAATAGCCTACCCCCTGCATCGAGATAGCCAATCATCGCGCTCTGGGATTCGCTGGTGGGCAGGTATCCGTATCCGGGTGCGGCCCAGATGGTCACTGCATCACTGGTGTATTGATTCAGCGTGGAGCTGTCGATCGCGCCCCGTATGCCGGTGTCCCAGAGGTCGTAGCTGCGACCTAGCGCGTCGAGAGCGGCTGTGTAGTAGGGAGCGAACCAATCGGTCTCGTCTCCGCCCCCGTCCAATACCAGGAGAGTATCCGTAGTGCGGACCAACGGCCCGACTACCAGGAATTCGCGCGGCGGAACCGGAACGACGATCGAGTTGGTCTGAGCGTCGACCAAGCGGATCTGATACTTCACCTGGCTTCCTGCGCCGAGAGGGCCAATCTGTGTCCCGTACCAGCCATCCCCTGCGTTGTAGTCGTTGCTGGCTCCGTCGTCGTGCATCTGCGCATTGGGTTGGCTGATCGAGTCGATGGACCACACCAACTGTACACTGCTTATCCCAGCGAGGCCTTGGTCATCGCTGACCTCAGCTCGAATGGTGATAGTGTCCTCGGAGGAGGGATTGGGCGATGGGGTGTACTCGAGCTGATCGACGTGGGGTGGTGGGCTGAGATCGGCGTGGACGCCGTGGACGCCGAAGAAGATATCGTCTTGACCGTGCCGATCACTGTGCCAAACTAGGGCAGGATCGCTTCCTGCTGGGACACACAGGTCTGGTGCCTCATCGTTTCCGGTGAAGCTGGTGAACCCGGTAGCAGTGCTCCAGGAGGCGCCCCCGGTGGACGAGTACTTGTGCCAGATGTCAGAATGGCCAGTGCGGTCCGAGTGCCATGCTGCCCAGATCGTGTCTCCTATCAGTGTCAGAGAGGGATTCTGATCCGTGCCGGAGTCAGTGGTCAGGCGAATGGACGCGGACCAGACTGTGCCGTCTTCACTGGTCTTGTACCACAGATCACGGTTACCCGAGCGCTCCGAGTACCACACGACCCACAGGAGGGGGGTCGGACCGCCGTACAGGACTGCGGGATCGTAGTCCCAGGCGCTGTCGTTGGTGATCCTCGTGGGATCCGACCAGTGGACACCGGCGTCGGAGGTGTTGGTGGTCCAGATCTCCCAGTTGCTGCCTGCACGGTACGAGCACCAGGTGATCCATATGCGGCCGCCGTCATCCTGGGCGATGGCGGGTTCCATGTCCCAGAGCGAGTCGTAGGTTAGCTGCTGATCGGTCGACCAGCTCGCCCCGAAGTCGGCCGAGGTCTTGTAGAAGATGTCCCAGTTGCCGGTGCGGTCCGAGTACCATACTATCCAGATGGTACCGTCGGCTACCTGCGCTATCGCGGGGCAGAGGTCCGAGCCCTCGTGATCTGTAAGGCGGGTCGCGGCAGACCAGGACGCTCCATCGTTGATGCTGGTCTTGTACCACAGGTCCCAATTGCCCGCCCGGTCCGATTGAAAGACCGTCCACAGCTTTCCGTCGCTGGCTCGCAAGAGGGAAGGGTTCTGGTCAGAACCGCTGTCGTTGGTGACGCGGACGAAGCTCTGGGTTGGGTCGTTCAAGGGCGAGAGGCGTGGCCCCGCGCTGACGGGGGCCGTCAAAGCCACCTGCGACAGACAAATGAGGACCACCATTACGCTTGTCAGGGTGCTGACTGGATCTCGCTTCAGGTTCATGTCGTGCGCCCCTTCACTCCCGGGCAGACGAAAGACAGCGCTGTTGCCCGCCGGTGGGCGGCTTTCAGGATCGCGTCCTGTCCCGCAGTGGGCTGAAACAGCGTGAAATGCCCGGCCTTGCTGCATTATACTGTGTCCATACGCCGCGAAGGATAAACGCCGGATTAAGCGGACGTAAATGTTGCGTGAAGGCGCACGGCAGAGACGCGCGTACGGGATACCGGCATCTGGAAGAGGGCGTTATCTCGCTGCAATTGAGGTCTCACTCGTTTACCTTCTCTCGGAAAGGGAGGACTGCCACCAGGAGGGTCGCGGTGGTAGGCAGCAGTGGGGCGATAGTTCTTCACACCGGGAGGCAAGGATCCGATCGCGCTTCTGGGGCAGATCCTCAAGCAGATCGAAGCTGCGGGGGGCTCGGTAGCGAAGGTTGCGTTCGTGACCGCCGCCGCGTCGCGCTCCATAGACAGCTCCAAACCTGCACTGTGGCAGCGGACAGAATCCGAGGAGTACGAGGCCGGACACCGCTATCCTACAGAAGACGGGTTGGTCGAGCGCCACCGGGCTGACCGGATGACGATTCGGGGAGCGTTGCAGGAGTAGGCCGGAGAAGGCCTGCTGGTGCGCGTGGCCGGCGGGCGGACCTTCGTCAGAAGAAACATGCTGGACCACGGTCTGGATGTGCTGCCGGGTTACACCGAGCAGACCGAGGTTCTCGGCAGGCAGCCTAGCAGTCGGGTGCTTGGCGTGGGGGTCAAGCTGCCATCTGCGGATGTGCGGATGACTCTGCCTCTCGCAAAGAAGGAGCAGGCAATCCTGATCAAGCGAGTCCACATGGCCAGCGGCGAGCCAATAGCGCCGGAGTGTGCCTGTACTCTCCTCAGGAGAATGTGCTCTCGATGGTGGACGAAGGCCGGTCCAATTCGTCCGTGGTGCGTTTCCTCGAGAGACACCTTTCGCGCCCACGGGCTTCTCGGACGTGATCCTGGAACCACGCGCAGCACATGAAGAGGAATCGGAGGCGCTGCGCAGCCCCGTCGGAGGTCAGGTTCTTCGCATTCGGGACCCCGACCACGTGATCGATGGCCGGACGGTGTGCTTCGGACACGGTACCTGTCGCGGTGACAGCTATCGCCTTCACTCGTGTGAGTCCCGAGCGTACGACTGACTGTCGGGCCAGATCCCTTCCCGCGCCCCTGTGGGGCTCTGTCCTCTGCGGAGCGACGCGATTCCACCGGG
>Ga0180432_10003523_pt1 | contig 22210 bp, 12 predicted proteins | sample SS_ome_10_FD_132414 | JGI IMG/M metagenome (GOLD analysis project Ga0180432, IMG submission 132414) | Hypersaline lake sediment archaeal communities from the Salton Sea, California, USA - SS_1_MS_2 metaG | ecosystem: Environmental > Aquatic > Non-marine Saline and Alkaline > Hypersaline >...
CCCGCTGGTCCAGAAGCCGGGCCGCTACATCGGGGGCGAGCTCAACCGCATCGTCAAGGACCATGCCGCGCTGGACGTGACGCTCGCGCTCGCGTTCCCCGACGTCTACGAGGTGGGCATGAGCCACCTCGGCTTCAAAATCCTCTACGAGATCGTCAACAGGCTCGACTGGGCGTGCGCCGAGCGCGCGTACGCGCCCTGGCCGGACATGGAGGAGCGGATGCGCGAGCGCGGCGTGCCGCTCTACTCGCTCGAGACGTTCACCCCGCTCGCCAAGTTCGACGTCGTCGGGTTTTCGCTCCAGTACGAGCTGTGCGCGACGAACGTGCTCCGGATGCTCGACCTGGCGGGCATCCCCCGTACAAGCGCCGAGCGGCTCAAGCGGGGCGGGCCGCTGGTGATCGCGGGCGGGCCGTGCGCGTTCTCGTGCGAGCCCGTGGCGGCCTACTTCGACGCGGTGGTCCTGGGCGACGGCGAGGCGGCGATCGTCGAGATGCTGGAGGCCGTGCGGGGATGGAAACGCTCGAACCCTGCGCCCAACACCGGCGAGGCGAGACGCGCGCTGCTGCACCGGTTTGCCACAACGGTCGGGGGCGTCTATGTGCCGCAGTTCTACCATGTTACGTACGACGAGGCGGGCGGGGCCGAGACGATTGTCCGCGACTACGACGACCTGCCGCTGCCGGTCGAGCGGGCGGTCGTGCGCGACCTCGACGCCGCGCCGTACCCCACGGCACCTGTCGTGCCTCTTATCAATGTGGTACACGACCGCGCCGTTCTCGAAGTGATGCGCGGGTGCACGCAGGGCTGCCGGTTCTGCCAGGCGGGGATGATCTACCGGCCGACGCGCGAGCGGCGCATGGAGACGCTCCTCGATCAGGCGCGCAGGACGCTCCGGGCCACGGGGCTCGAGGAGGTCTCTCTCGCCTCGCTCTCGACGGGGGATTACTCGCAGATCCGGGAGCTTGTGACCGCGCTGGCCGACGAGCTGGAGGCCGACGCCACGAGCATCTCGCTCCCGTCGCTCCGCGTGGACACGTATTCGGTGGCGCTCGCCGAGCAGGTCTCCCGGATCAAGAGGACTGGCATAACATTTGCTCCTGAGACCGGGAGCGAGCGCCTCCGGGCGGTCATCAACAAGCCGTTGCGTGACAAAGACTTAATAGAAGCAGTCACCGAGGCTTACCGGCGGGGGTGGAACCTCGTCAAGCTCTATTTCATGATCGGATTACCGACGGAAACCAGGGAAGACCTCGAGGCGATCGCCGCGCTGATCGCCCGGGTCTCAGAGGCCCGCAAGGCGCACGACGGCCGTCGTGGGGCGGTCAATGTAGCGGTCTCGTGCTTCGTGCCCAAGGCGCACACGCCGTTCCAGTGGCTCGGGTTCAGGCCGCTGGCGGAGTTCGAGGAGAAAATCCGTATGCTGCGCGACCGGGTGCGGTCCAAAGCGATCAAATTACGGTTTCATGATCCGCACAGGAGCTATCTCGAAGCGGTTTTTGCGCGCGGCGACCGGCGGCTGGCGCCGGTCGTGGCCGAGGCGGTGCGTCTCGGCGCGCGGTTCGACGACTGGTCCGAGCACTTCAGCGCCGAGCGGTGGCGCAGGGCCTTCGATGCGGCCGGCGTGGATCCCGACGCGTACGCGTACAGGGCGTTCGCGCCCGAGGCGACGCTCGCGTGGGAGCATCTCTCGCCGCGCGTGGCGAAGGCGTACCTGCTCGACGAGCTCGAACGCGCCCGTCGGGGCGAGCTCACCGGCGACTGCCGCGAGGTAGGGTGCCTGGCGTGCGGCTCGGTTTGTGAGGCATAACATGACGACAACGCAGCAGGCAGCCCCGGCGTTCACCGCGCGTGTCGAGTACGCCAAGCGCGACCGGCTGCGGTTCATCGGCCACCTCGACACGGCCCGGCTCATCGTGCGGGCGGTGCGTGCGGCGGGCCTGCCGGCCCGCTACACGAGCGGGCACAGCCCGCATCTGGACACCTCGTTCGGGCCGCCGCTCGCGCTCGGGCACACGGGGGGCTCGGAGTTCTTCGACGTGCGCCTGACCGAAGCAATGGGCCCAGCGGCGATCCACGAGGCGCTCGGGGCCCACGTGCCCGAGGGGATCGAGGTGCGTTCCGTGCGGCTCATTCCCGGCAAGGCCGGCTCGTTGGGGATGGAGCTCAACCGAGCCGAGTACGTGGTCATCCTGCCGGCGGGCGCCGCGATCGCCGCGGAGGCGGTCGAACGCTTCCTGGCGAGCAACCGGGTCGTCGTTGAGCGCAAGCGCGGCGGCCGGGACAAGGCGGTCAACGTGCGCCAGTACGTCGAGCGGCTCGCAATGTTCGACGAGCCCGAGGGCGGGACCAGGCTCGAGATGGCGATCGTGCTCACCCCGGAGGGGAGCACCAACCCCGAGGAAGTGCTTGGGGCGCTCGGCGGTGGTGAGGCGGCGCCCGGCGTGCGTATTCATCGTAAGCGGCTTTATCATTACGCCGCCGGCGGCGAGCCGACGGAAGAGGCGAACGCGGAAAGGAGCGGTCATGTATCGTGACTTTTACGGCCTGCGCGAGCGGCCGTTCAACCTGACGCCGGACACGAGCTTCCTCTACCCGAGCCGGGTGCACAAGGAAGTGCTCACGCACCTGCTCTACGGGATCAACTCGCGCTGCGGCTTCATTCTCATCACGGGCGAGGTCGGCGCGGGCAAGACAACGCTCTGCCGGGTGCTGCTCAACCAGCTCGACGAGCAAACCAAGGTCGCGTTCGTGCTCAACTCGTTTTTGACCGAGTGCGGCCTGCTGCGCGCGATCAACCAGGACTTCGGGCTCGCGACCGGCGGCCGCGCGAAGATGGACCTCCTCAACGAGCTCAACGCCTACCTGCTCGAGCAGAACCGGCTCGGCCACAACGTGGTCATCGTCATTGACGAGGCGCAGAACCTCTCGGCCCCCGTGCTCGAGCAGATCCGGATGCTTTCGAACCTCGAGACCGAGAAGGAAAAACTCCTGCAGATCGTGCTCGTGGGCCAGCCGGAGCTGCGGCGCAAGCTCGCCTCGCGCCGGCTGCGGCAGCTCAACCAGCGCATCACGGTGCGCTACCACCTCACCCCGCTCGGCCGCGGGGACGTGCGCAATTACATTTACTACCGGCTCAAGGTGGCGGGCGCCCGGAACGGCGTCGTCTTTACACGCGCGGCACTCGACGAGGTCTTCTACCTCTCCGGCGGCGTGCCCCGGCTGATCAACGTCCTCTGCGACCGGGCGCTCATGGTGGGCTTCGCCAAAAGCTCGCACCGAATCACGCGCGCGATGGTCTGCCGGGCGGCCTCCGAGACGACGGGGCAGCGCAGGACCGAGGCCTCCGTGGGCTCGTTCTTCTCGATGCGGCTGAGCCTGCCGCGCGTGGCGATGGCGATGCTCTGGATGATTCCGTTCATCACGGTGGGAATTCTGGGGGCGATCGGCAACGCCCGTGGACGCACGGCGCGGCTGACGGGCCCGGCGGCGATCGCGCACGCGGCGACGGCCCAGGAAGGCGCTCCACAGCAAGCGGCCGCGTACGAGGCCCCGGCGCCCGACGGGGAACGCGCCCCGGAAGGCTCGTCGAGCCTCGCGCGCGCCATGCGCGAGGGGAGCGCCGGCTCGACGCTCGGTGCGCCGCTCAGCAGCATTCATTCGACCAAGCCGCTGCGGAAGAGCTACGCGAAGCCGAACATTGACTTTACGCCCCCCGCGCAGAACTTCACGCCGGCGACCGTGGCGGACGCCTCCTTTTCCAGCGTCGTCGAGCCGATGGTCCAGCTCCTGCTGCACTGGAAGGTGGAAACGTCGGTGGTGACCCAGATCCGGCGGGAGTGGCTCGGCCGCTCCGAGATCAACCTCGCCGAGATCGCCCGCGCGGCCGGGATGGGCGTGGCGCGCCAGACGTGCTCGTTCGACGAGCTCGTCGGCTACAACCTCCCGGCGGTCATCGCCATCAAGCACGACGGTTCACGGCCGCACTACATCACGCTCCTTTCGATCAAGGGGGACGTGGCGACCGTCTGCATCCGGAGCAAGCAAGTGGTCGTTGAGCTCTCGACCGTGCGCGAGCTCTACGACGGCGAGGCGATCCTTTTTGCGTCCGACACCTTTGTCAGTGCGAAGCAGCTCAACGAGAAGACCGGCTTGGACCTCGACGTGCGCAAGCTGCAGGACTACCTGAGGACGCTCGGCTATTTCCCGGGAAGCCCCACCGGCTGGTTTACCGCCGAGACGAAAACGGCCGTGCTCGGCTTCCAGTCCGATCACTCGATCGCCCCGACCGGCGTGGCCGACAACACGACCAAGTTCCGTCTCTACGCGCTTGTGCCGCCGGAGGGCATCCCGCAACTGATTCGGTGATCCCGACGTGGCAAGGTTTTTTTAGGGCATTGGAGCACTGCCGATGAGCTCAATTATGGATGAGCTAAAAAAACTTCAGGGGAAGCGAGCCGCTTCCCCGCCGCCGCCGACCGCGCCCGAGATTGCGGCGCCGATGCGCGAGGCGCTGCGGGCGAAGCGGTACAGTCGGGCGCTCGGCGTGCTGGTCGGCCTGGCCGTGCTGGGCGCGACGCTCGTTGTGCTGAAGAGCGCGAGGCCGTCGCGTGGGCCGGATGCGGCGACCACGGCGGTGACCGAGAAGCGTTCGGCGCAGAACGAGCCGGAGACGCAGCTCGCGATGGCGTCGGTCGCGGAAACTCCCGTGCCCAACGAAGCGCAAGGGGCCGAGCATGACGCCCCAGCGCCGGTCGAAGACCCCGAGCCCGTCGAGGCGATTGAGGAAACGCTTCCTGAATCGGTTGAGCAGACCAGTCCTGACGCTGTCCCGAGCCCGTCGAGGGAGCTTGTCGAAGCGGCCAGTCCTGAGCCTGTCGAAGCGGCCAGTCCTGAGCCCGTCGAAGCGGCCAGTCCTGAGCCCGTCGAAGCGGCCAGTCCTGAGCCCGTCGAAGCGGCCAGTCCTGAGCCTGTCGAAGCGGCTCCGCCCAAAGCGCCGGTTCGGATGCTCACCCAGGCCGAGCACGAGGCGAACATGACGGCGATCCGTGGGCTGCGGGTCCTTGGCGTTTTCGAGGACGGCAAGGGCGTCGCCGTGTACACTTCCGCGGGCGAGCTCCGCGCGGGAGAGCAGTTCAACGAGATGGACATTACCGAGGTCACGCTCAAATACGTGGTGTTCGAGTGCGGAAACAAGCGCTACAAGTGGATGCTTCCTCGGTAAGGCCCGGGTGTCGGGCGACCGAGATTGGTGTTATACTGGAACGGGGCGCATCGCCCACGCAAGGAATCGCAACGAATGGATGAGCAGTCCAACCGTCGCCTCTTGTTCCTGATCGCCGGGCTGGTCCTGGTGGTGGCGACGTTTTCCATTCTGACGCTCAAGCAGTTCGTCGCCGACATTGACGGGCTCTTCCCCTGGCCCACGTGGCTGGCGGTGTTGTTCAACCTGGTCGTGCTCGTGGCCACGGCACTCGTCACCGTCGGGCACCTCGAGCTGAGGCCGGTGGCGAAGTTTTTCGGGCTCGTGCTCGTGTGCAAGGCGATCGAGACGGTTCTGACGGCCGCGGGCTTTCTGCTCACGGGAAGCAACGTCGCCGTCGGCCAAGCGCTGCACGGCGCGGGGCTCGGGAGCCTCTCGGCGTCGATCCTGCACGTGATCGGCGCGCTCGTCGTCGCGCGAGTGCTGCGCGACGTCGTCATGGGCCGCGAGCTCGGGTTCGAGGCGCCGGCCGAAGGCATCATTCTTCCGGGGTTGAGCTGGCTGGAGACGGGCACCACCGAGTCCGATGTGGACGAAGAGCCCCGACTTGAGCTTGAGGCCGCCGAGCAGGAACCGGAGAACAAGGAAGAGCTTGATCGTGTCGTTGCTGCGGCTGCGCCCGAGGCCGCCGAGCAGGAGCCGGAAAGCGAGGAAGAGCTCGATCGTGTCGTTGCCGCGGCCGCGCCCGTGACCGCGGACCTCGAAGCGATGCCCGACGAGCCGGTCCCGGAGCCGGAGCCGATCGAGATCGGCGGGCCGGCGGACGTTGTTTTGAGCGTCAGTGATATCCTTGGGTGTTTCCCGGCCGAGGAGATCGCCCTGACCGCCGATGAGGTGCTTCGGGAACGTGGCGGCGATGACCGTGTGCGGGTGCCGCTCGATGCGGTGCTCTCGCAGCTTGACAAAGGCGTCGTGCTGGTCGAGCCGGACGTCATATTCAGTCAGCTTCCTCGGGCGACGTTCAAACGGTTGCCCGAGGCGATTGTGGCCGACCTGGCGCAGGGCAAGATCGAGCTGCCGCTGGCGCGTGTTGTGGCTCAAGTGCTCCCGGAAGCCTTGCTCAGGTCGTATGTCGCCGAGCAGGAGAAGGCCGACGTTTTCCCCGACCTGTTCGAGGACACGCTTGCGGCCTCGAGGGTGCCTGCCGAGCGCGTCGAGCCTGCCGAAGAAGAGAAGGCCCCGGCGGTGGAAGCGCCGCCCGCCCGGTCTTCCACCACGCTGGCCGTGAGCGCGGAGTACGTCGTCGCGCAATTCCCCGAGAACGCGACGGGCATGTCCATCGAGGACATCGAGGCCAAGCTCGAGCCGCGCGGCAAGCTGCACGTGGCCCTCAATGAGGTGCTTCCTCAGCTTTCGGAAGGGCATGTGGCTGTGGACGTGCGGCCGCTGCTCAAGCAGCTTCCGCCCGGCGCGGTCGTCATGAGCTGGGCCGATCTTGCGGCGGCGCTTCCGGGAGGGAAGGTTCGGTTGCCCCTCGAGCAAGTGGTGAGCCAGGTCCCGTCCGACGAGCTTGCGCCCGGCCTCGCACAGGTCGAGCAGGAAACCGCAGAAGAAATCCCTGAACCGTTCGAGGAGCTGCGTCCCGCGGTGGCGGTGGAGGCGGCCCCCTCCGAGGCCGAAGAAGCGCCGGAGAGTGCGCCTGAGGATGTGGTGGAGATCCCGTGGCTCGAGCTCCTGCCGCAGTTCCCGCCCGACGCCTTTTCCGTGAGCCGCGAGCAGGTTCGGAAGGCGATTGAGGGGAAAGCGGCGCGGATGGAGATGAGCCTCGTTCGGCCGCAGCTCGCCAAAGGGCGTATCACCGTGCCGTGCGGCTATCTGCTTGCCCAGTTCCCCGCCGAGTACCTGGAGCTCTCGATCGAGCAGATCGCCGAGCGGATGCCGGAGGCGCGGTTCGATATTCCGTTGCCGACGTTGATCCTGAGGCTCCCGGTCGAGGAGCTTGCCCTGCCGGAGGAGCAGGCGTTTCAGGAGTCGGCCGAGGAGATCCCGACAGTCTTTGCTGAGCCGGGCACGGAGCCGGAAGCGGCGCCTGAAGCGGCCGAACCTGCTCCGGAGCCGATGGAATACGTGCCGATAGAAGTGTTCGAGACCGCCCCTCCGGGCGAGGAAGAGGAGGTCCCTGCGGCTGAACCGGAGCCTGAGCCGGTGCCCGAACCCGAGCCTACGCCGGTCGAGGAAGTGCCCGAGCCTGCTGCCGAGGAGGTCCCCGAAGTGGCCGAGCCTGTGGCGGCCTCAACGCCGACGGAAGGCCTGACCGATGAAGACGTCGCTCAGGTCGAGGCACTGCTCGGCAGCAAGCGTGAGGAGAAGGCGGCGCCCGAGTACGAAGGCGAATCTCTCGATGAGCTGTTTGTTCCGGAGGAGCCCGAGGCGCCGATCAAAGTACGCATCGAGCCGGTCGAGGAGCCCGCGGCCGAGGTGGCCGCCGAGGCCGAGGCGCCCGAAGAGGCGGCGCCCGAAGCGGCGCCGATGCCGACGGGCGTGGCCGAAACGGTGCGCGAGAGCGAGACGTTCCGGGACCTTTTGGCGGGCTACTCGAAGTACCATATCGAGCACGGCAGCGCGTCCTTGCAGGATGACTGCCTGGTGCTCTCGTTTGCGCCGGCCGAGATCAGCGACGAGAAGCTGGCGCACGAGCTGCCGCCGCGACTCGAGGCGCTCGGGCGCTTCGCCGAGCGGCTTGGCTGCGGCTCCCTCGATGAGGTTGTCATGGTCGCCGACAAGGGCGCGGTCGTGTGCAAGCGTCTGCCGACGGAGACCGGCAGCGCGTTGGTGCTCATCGCCACGACCGATAAGCAGGCGGCGGGCGTCGTGCACCTGCAGGCGCGGCGCGACACGGGCCTTTTAAACAAACTCTCCTCGGAGTGCCGTGCCGCCCATGGGCCGGCTTGGTCGCCGTCTCTTCGGCCGGAGCCCGAAGGCTGCGAAATCGAGCGGCCGGCCGGGCGCCCATACGAGGAAATCAGCACGCTTCTCGGCCCGTACGGCATCAGGACGGTGGCGCTGCTTCGCTTCGCCTCGGGCGGGCAGTGGGTGCTCGCCTCTTCGGGCGAGGCGTCTCCGGAAGAGCCGGGCTGGTACAATCCGGATGAGTTGGTCCGGTTGCCCGACGAGCTCTGGCTCGGAAACGTGCGGTCGGTGCTCGCGCAGACCGAGCGCAACGTCGTGATCATGAACCCGCCGGCGCGCAGCGCCGAGCGCGGCCTCATCTGCGTCTTCCCGGACCGGTTCCGCGAAGGGCTCCTGAGAATGAAGACGGACAAGGCCTCCGCCCTTTTGTGCGGCGTGTAACGCAGGCGTCCGGCGCGATCTCTCTCCAAAACTTTCTTTTTCCCTCAATTGCCTTTTCTCAATTCCGATAATTGAAAGTGAACACCCTGTATCGCCCAGCCGGCGCAAGGGTGCCGATGGATTTCCCGGCGGTGGGCCCGGCGGCGCGTATCGCCGTGTCTCGGGCGCTGCCGCCATGACGAGCTGAGGACCAAGTGGAGAGAGAAACCACGGTGCCGGCGTTTTCCCCTGACGAGATGGATCAGCTCAAGCGCGCGGCGCAGATGTTCGAGATGATTCTCGACAGCGGCGCCCAGACGGACGAGGCCTACGAGACGCTCAAAGAGGTCTATGCCAAGCTCCGTATGGACGACGAGTTCAAGCGCGTTACCGCTCGCTTCGCCGAGTACCTCCTTGCACGTGACGACCTCGATCGAGGCCTGGCGCAACTCGCGGTGCTCGCGGAACGCTATCCCCACGAGCCGCAGTGGCGTGAGCGCCTCGCCGAGCTCGGCCCGGCGGATGCCTCCGGGCTGACGACCGACGGCGCGCCCGGGGCGGGGGTCACGCCGCCACCCGTGCCGCCGCTGAGCGAGCCCGTGAGCCGCGAGGCGGTCGAGGCGTTTAACCGACTCAAGGCGATCGTTGAGTTTGAGGCGCTTGAGACGCTGCGGCAGTCGGGCGAGCATGACCTGCAGCGCGCCGTGCGTGAGGCGGAGCAGATCCTGTCGAGTCTTGACGCCCCCCGTCTGCGGGAGGCGGCCGAGCGTGACGCCGCGGCACGCACCTCGGAAAGCGGCGAACGCCAAGGCGCGCCCGAGCCTTCGGAACGTCGAGCCGAGTCGGCCGGTCAGGCCGCGCTCGGGCCGGTGATTCAACAGGCCCCGGGTGGCGTTTCGCCGGAGGCGGTCGCGCGGGCGTCGGCCGAGCGGGTCGAGGCGAAAGCGCACGCCGAGGTGGCGGACGACCCGGAGAGGGAATTTCAGAAGTCGCTGCGGCTCGGCGAGATGATGGTCGAGCGAGGCGTCATCACGCGGGAGAAACTCGACGCGGCACTCCAGGCGCAGCGCGAAAGCGGCAAGCACATCGGCCAGACGCTCATCGAGCTGGGCTACGCGACGGAGGAGGACGTGCTGACCTGCCTCGCGCTGCAGGCGGGGGTTCCCTATCTGCCGTTGGAGTTCTACGAGGTGCAGCGGGAGGTGGCCGCGCTCTTGCCCGCGGCGTTCGCGAAGAAGTACCGGGTCGTGCCGGTGGATGTGATCGCCAACAGCGTGCTCGTGACCATCGCCAGCCCGCTCAGCCCCCAGGCCAAGGAAGAGCTTGAGCGGCTGCTCGACGGGCGGAAGGTGAACTACTACATCAGTGCCCAGGCTGAAATCGAGGCCAAGATCGAGGATCTCTACTCGTAGCCCGACGATATCTCGACGGGCGACGTGAGGAAGTGTGACATGGCTGCGATATCGCTCCGAGACCGGCTGCTCCGCATCCTCGTGGACGGCAACGTCATCACCGAGGAGCAGCTCGAGCACGCGCTTTCGGTCCAAAAACAAAGTGGGGGGCGTCTGAGCGAGATCCTTGCCCGGGAAGGCTACGTCACCGAGTCGGAACTGATGGTGAGCTTGAGCGAGCACCTCGGGATCCCGCCGATCAACCTGGCGAAGATCAAGATCCCCGAGAACGTCGTCGGGCTCATCAGCAAGCAGCTCGCGCGTTTCTATCAGGTGGTGCCGGTCTCGCGGATGGGCAACACGCTCACGGTGGCGATGGCCGACCCGCTCAACGTCTTCGCGCTCGATGACCTCCGACTCATGACCGGCATGGAAGTGCAGCCGGTCATCAGCAATCCGCACGACGTGGCCCAAAAGATCCACGAGATCTACACGGCGACGGCGGGCCTTGACACGCTGCTGTCGGAACAGGCCGGCGAGCCGGAGTTCGAGATCACCAAGCCGGGCAAGGAGCACGAGGAGATTGACGTGGACGCCCTGCTCGAGGCGACGGGCGACACCTCGATCATCAAGATCGTCAACGTCGTCCTCGTGCAGGCGATCCAGGAAGGGGCGAGCGACATCCACATCGAGCCCTTCGAGAAGGAGACCAAGGTCCGCTACCGCATTGACGGCATACTTTATGAACGCACCGCCCCGCCGAAGCATATGCACCCGGCGCTGGTGTCCCGCCTCAAGATCATGGCGACCCTCGACATCGCCGAGCGCCGCCTGCCCCAGGACGGCCGCTTCCGGATCAAGCTCATGGGCCGGGAGGTGGACTTCCGCGTCTCGGTGCTGCCGGTGGCCTATGGGGAGAAGGTGGTGATGCGTGTTCTCGACAAGAGCGCCGTCTCGCTCGATATCGCCAATATCGGGTTCAACGAGGGGGCGCTCAAGCGCTTCGAGGAAGCGATCCGCCGCCCGTACGGGATGGTCCTGGTGACCGGCCCGACCGGCAGCGGCAAGACGACGACGCTCTACACGGCGCTCAGCGAGATCAACCGCCCGGACGTGAACATCGTCACCGTCGAGGACCCGATCGAGTACCAGCTCCACGGGATCAACCAGCTCCAGACCAACAGCGAGATCGGCCTCACGTTCGCCGCGGGGCTGCGCTCGATCCTGCGCCAGGACCCCGACGTGGTGATGGTCGGCGAGATCCGCGACCACGAGACGGCCGACATCGCCGTCAAAGCGGCGCTCACGGGTCACCTCGTTTTCTCGACACTGCACACGAACGACGCCGCGGGCGCGATGACGCGCCTGGTGGACATGGGCATCGAGCCGTTCCTCATTTCGTCCTCGGTGCTGCTCGTGCAGGCGCAGCGATTGGTGCGGCGCATCTGCACGCACTGCAAACGCGAGGTCAAGATCGAGACGGGCGTGCTGCGGCGGGCGCAGGTCACGTGGCCCAAGGGGAAGACCGCCCCGACGTTCTACGCCGGCAAGGGCTGCCCGAAGTGCAGCGGGTCGGGGTACGCCGGGCGGTGCTCGGTCATGGAGGTGCTGCGGGTGAGCGAGAGCGTTCGCAACCTCGTCATCAAGCAGGCCAACACCGCCCAGATCAAGGAGGCGGCGATCGCCGAGGGGATGTGGACAATGCGCATGGACGCTATTGATAAAGCAAAGCAGGGAATCACGACGCTCGAAGAGGTGCTGCGGGTCACCGCGCCCGATGAGCAACCCGGCGGCGCGACGGGCGAGAGCTGACCCAAGCCGCCCAGACACAAGGAGAGGCACTGGCATGGCTACATTCCGATATGTCGCAAAGGATTCGACCGGCCGGACCGTGACCGGCCAGCTCGATGGCGAAAGCGAGCTGACGGTCGTCCAGCAATTGCGCAAGCAGGCGCTGACGATCCTCTCGGTTGAGCTCGACCAGACCGGCGCGGGGCGTCTCAAGCGGCGTCGGCGCCGGGTCAAAGCGAACGACCTGGTCATTTTCAGCCGCCAGCTCGCCACGATGGTGGACGCGGGCCTGCCGCTGATCCAGTCGCTCGACGCGCTCCGCGAGCAGACGGAGAACCTGGGCTTCAAGGCGATCCTCGAAGAGCTCATCGAGGCGATTGAGCAGGGGGCGGGCTTCAGCGACGCGCTCGAGCAGCATCCGAAGGTGTTCTCGACGCTCTTTGTCAACATGGTGCGCGCGGGCGAGGCGAGCGGTATGCTCGCGGAAATCCTCGACCGGGTGGCGAGCTACCTCGAGGCGAGCGCCGCGCTCAAGCGCAAAGTCAAGGCGGCGGTCATCTACCCGGCGGTGGTCTCGACCATGGCGGTGGCGATCACCATCCTGCTCATGGTCAAAGTGATCCCGGTGTTCGAGAAGATCTACGAGAGCTTCGACTCGGCGCTGCCGCTGCCGACGCAGGTGCTGCTGGCGATCAGCCGGTTCATGCGCAAGTGGTTCTTCCTGTGCGGCGGCGCCATCGTCGTGGGCGCCGTCGGACTCAAGATGTGGATCAAGACCGAGGCCGGCCGCTTCCGCTACGACCGCTTCAAGTTCAGGCTGCCCGTCTTCGGCGATCTGAACAGAAAGATCTCCGTTTCGCGTTTTGCCCGCACGTTGGGCGTGCTCGTGCGCAGCGGCGTGCCGATCCTCAACGCGCTCGGCATCGTCGGCAAGACCGCAGGCAACAAGGTGGTCGAGGCGGCGGTCAACGAAGCGATCGAGGAAATCAAACGCGGCGAGAACATCTCGGAGCCGCTCGCGGCGAGCCAGGTCTTTCCGCCGATGGTCACCCGCATGATTGACGTGGGCGAGCGCTCGGGCAAGCTCGACGTGATGCTCGAGAAAGTTTCGGATTTCTACGACGACCAGGTCAACGCGACGGTCGCGGGCCTGACCGCGCTCATCGAGCCGTTGCTCATCGCGTTCCTCGGCATCGTCATCGGCGGAATCGTCATCTGCATGTTCATGCCGCTCTTCAAGCTGTCAACGATTGTGGCCAAGTAAGGGGCGCGAAACGGTGATCGGCGGGCCGCAGGACATCCTTGGGGAGGAACACGCCACCTTTCGGCCGCTGGTGGTGTCGCGCCTCGTGCTGGCGACGCTCTTTTTGCTCGCCAGCATTCTCAGTGGTGGCCCACATTACCCCTTCTACTTTTCGGTCGGGTTGTTCTTCCTCGTCACGGCGCTCTCGCTCGTGCGGGTGCGGCGGCGTTCGCTCGCCCGGGTGCTTTCGGCCGGGCAGATCGCGGCCGATCTGATCGTGATCACCAGCCTGGCGACGTTCACGCGGCACGGCGGCGGCCTCTTCGTGTTCCTCTACCTCGTGCCGATCATCTCGGCGAGCCTGCTCTTTCGCCGGCGCGAGGCGCTGCTGGTGGCGGCGCTCTCGGGCCTGGCGTACGCGGCCGTGGTCGTGGCCGGCTACGTGTTGCTCGCGCCCGCGGAGCGGCCCTACGGCACGGCCTACTGCGTCTACTATGCCGGCATGACCTTCGTCGTGTTCGTCGTGGTGGGGATGCTGGTTCGCAGGCTTGTCGAGCTCATGCGGCGCCACTGGCACGAGCTGAGCCGGCTCCGCTCGCTGCACCGGGTGATCCTCGCCAACATGAACAGCGGGCTCGTGACCACCGACGCGGCAAACCGGGTCATCTACGCCAACCCGGCGGCCGAGGCGATCCTCGACAGACCCGGCTCGACGATGGTCGAGCGGCACATCGGCGCGTTCTTTGCCTACCGAAGCCCCGGCGGCGAGCTGGTGCCCTTTGACCCGCCGGCCGAACGCGTCGCCCATGGCCGCGGCCACCAGGTGGAGCTCGTCGGGCTGACCGAGGCGGGCGAGGAGGTGCCGATCGGCTACAACCTCTCGCTCATCCCGGACGAGTGCGGCGAGGCGCACGCGGGCAAGATCATGCTCTTTACGGATCTGACCGGGGTCAAGCAGCTCGAGCAGCGTCTGCGCCAGGCGGACCGCCTCAGGGCCGTCGGCGAGCTCGCCGCGAGTATCGCCCACGAGATCCGCAATCCGCTCGCGTCCATTGCCGGCTCGATCGAGATGCTCAGTGAATCGCCCGCGCTCGATGAGCGCGAGCGGCGACTGCTCGCGATCATCTTGAAGGAGTCGGACCGGCTCAACCACATCATCGAGGAGTTCCTCGCTTACGCGCGCGAGCGGGTGCCGCAGCTTGCCCCGCTCGATCTTCGGGTGATCGTCGAGGAGGTCGTCACGCTTTTCCGGGGCAACGCGGCGGCGGATCACGGGATCGAAATCGCCCTGTGTGCGCCGGAGGCATTGCCCGCCGTGCCGGCCGACGCCGAGCAGCTCAAGCAAGTCTTCTATAATTTGTTGCGAAATGCCGCCGACGCGATGCCCGACGGCGGGCGGGTCGAAATCGAGATCGGGCCGGACGCCTCCGATCCGGACGTGGTGCGCGTGCGCGTGCACGATACCGGATGTGGGATTCCTCCCGAGGCGCTCGAACACGTCTTCGAGCCGTTCTACAGCACGAAGAAACAGGGGCTCGGTATCGGCCTGGCCTTGGCCGAGAAGATCGTCCGCGCCCACGGCGGCACGATCGGCGTCGAGAGCCTGCCCGGCCACGGCGCGACCTTTACCATCACGTTGCCGCACGCCGAGGTCGCCGCGGCCCAACTCGATGCGCTGGTCTGAGGGAACTGATGAGTACGATCCTTGTTGTTGACGACGAACCGAGCATGCTCGAGGTGCTCGCGGAGATGCTCTCGCGCGAAGGGTATGCGGTCGAGACCGCGCCCGACGCCCCGGAGGCGCTCAGGCTCGTCGAGCGGCACCCGATTGATCTCGTCATCAGCGACCTCAAGATGGAGCCGATGGACGGGGTCGAGCTCCTGCGGCGCCTCAAGCGCGTGGACCCCGAGATCGTCGTCATTGTCATGACCGCCTACGCCTCGTACGAGACGGCGGTCGAGGCGATGCGCGAGGGCGCGCTCGAGTACGTGATGAAGCCGTTCAAGCGCGACGAGATTCTCCTCAAGGTCAAACTCGGGCTCCAGCAGCGCGCCATCCTCGACGAGAACCGGATGCTCAGACGCGAGGTCGAGGGGCGCTACCAGTACGAGAACATCGTCGGCTCGAGCCAGGCGATGGAGGTCCTCTACCGCCTCATCGAGAAGGTGGCGCCCACGGATACGACCGTGCTCATCACGGGCGAGAGCGGCACCGGCAAAGAGCTCGTCGCCCGCGCCCTGCACTTCAACAGCCGGCGACGCGAACGCGCCTTCTGCGCGGTCAATTGCGGGGCGCTCCCCGAAACGCTTCTCGAGAGCGAGCTTTTCGGCCACGTGCGCGGGGCGTTTACCGGCGCGCACGCCGACAAGGAGGGGCTCTTCGAAGCGGCCAACAAGGGCACGATCCTCCTCGACGAGATCGGCACGATGAGCCCGGCGATGCAGATGAAGCTCCTGCGCGTGCTCCAGGAGCGGGAGGTCAAGCGCGTCGGCTCGACCGAGGTCAAGCACGTGGACGTGCGCGTGATTGCCGCCACGAACGAAAACCTTGCCGAGCGAGTCAAGCAAGGCCACTTCCGAGAGGACCTCTTCTACCGCCTGAGCGTCATCCCAATCGAGATCCCCGCACTGCGCGAGCGGCGCGAGGACGTGCCGTTGCTCGTGCGCCACTTTCTGGAGAAGCGGCGTGAGGACGCCCGCGTCACCGTGACGATTGACGACGAGGCGACGTTTGTGCTCGAAAACTACGACTGGCCGGGCAACGTGCGCGAGCTCGAGAACGTCATCGAGCGCGCCGCCACGCTCTGTGAGCATAACCACATCACGCTGCGCGACCTGCCCGAGCGGCTCATCGAGGGGCATGACCTCACGCTCGTGGACGACAAGACCCTGAGGTCGGTCACGCGCGAGACCCAGCGTCGCCACATCGCGCGAGTGCTGCGCGAGACAAACGGCGACAAAAAGGCCGCCGCCCAACTCCTCTCCATCAGCATCCCCTCCCTCTACCGCAAGCTCGACGAGCTCCAGCTCAAAGACTCGTGAGGTGATAAGTTTTCTCGACCCACGAGCATGGTGATGTAAGGCCGGACTAACTGAGGCTTTTTCCTGCCCGGGTTCCTCCCGCAAGCAGCCAGCGGTCAAGGAGGATGACGACGGTGAGCTGGGCGACGACGCCAAGGAGGTAGAAGGGGAAACCGGCGTTGAGGGGGACGAGCTCGCCGAGGTTGTGGAATGCTTTGGTGAGTGTAGTCGGGCCGGTGCCGTCGGGAAAGGCAATGAAGCCGGTCGGGTTTTTTGTGGCGACGCCGCTGTAGATGAAGAGCTGCGCAAGATCGCCGACGCGAGCGGTGACGAAGCAGCCGACGCAGAGCGCGGCGAGAAGCGCCCGCGTCCAGAAGCGTCGGAGTTGCAGGAGTGCGCCGCCGACGAGCAGCGCCATGAACGGCCAAACGACGTGGAGGTAGTAGCCACTCGTGATGCTGGATCCTACTAGGCGGATCCAGAAGACCATGTGCCAGAGGAAGCCCGCCATGAGCGGGATCAGGGGAATGAGCACGGCTGCCTCGCCCGACCGGAGAAACGCCGACCGGAACCGCCTGACAATCCCCACGGCCACGAGCACGAAGAGCACGCCGAACGGTGCGTACCACGCGAGAGGAACCTTGACCCAGCTCCACGTGCCGCAGGAGGCGTAGATCGCGGCCGCCCTGATGATCCCCAGGCAGAGCTGCCTCAGGAAGGCGAACGTGCTGAGCGCGACGCGGGGCAGGGTGCCGTAGGTCAGCGCGTCGTTCGTGGCGAGCCAAAGGCCGTAGAGTCGGTAGGACCGCAGGTGCCACCATCCGGCGATGGCAACGCAGATGAGCACCACGAGGGCGAACTGCACCAGAACCGTTCGCCAACGTGCACGGTGGCGGCCGATGAGCGCGACCGTGATGATGACACCAGGTGCGAACGCCGTGAACAGGGCCTTGGTCAGGCACCCGAGGCCGAGAAGGAGGCCGATGATCGTCACGGTAAGCCACGGTCGTCGGCTCGTGCGCAGGGCGAGAAGCTGCCAGAAGAGCGCCGCGGCGAGCGCCATGCTGAGCGAGTCGTTGCCGAGCCGGGCGACGTCGAGCACGAGCGATGGCATGAGCGCAGCGAGCGCGACGCCGAGGGCGAGGCGCCGCTGCGTCTCCGTGGCAGCCGCGCGCCAGGCAAGCCAGAAAAAGACCACGCTCGAGCACGCAATGATAACGGTCACGAGCCGCATCCACAGGAGCCGGTAGCCGATCGAGAGCCCGGCGCTGAGCTTGTAGACCGGCACCATGGCGAGGTAGTAGAGCGGCGGGTGCTGCCCCTGCCAATTTGATCCGGTGCCTTGCTGGAAACGGATCGGCTCGTCGGGCCGGCCATACCACACCGAAAAAGCTTCGCGGCGCGCGTCGTCGGGCTGCTCGAAGAACGCGCGGTACGTCATTCTTTCGCCCAGGGCGTCGTAGGGCTCGGGGAAGTTTGTGCGGCGTTCCTCCCACGATGCGTCAATCGAGTCCTGGCCGATGACCGGGATCCGACCCTCATCCGCAAGCAGCGAGACGTAGGAGTAGTGCGCCAGCTCGTCGAACCCCTCGCCCGGCGGGATGAGGAACACGTCGGCGAGGCTCAGGCTCACGAATGCGATCATCGCGGCGAACACAAGCCATTGAAGCGGCTGCCCTCGGCCCCGTCGGGGCTTGGCGTCCGGTTTCACCTTGTTGTTGGCGGAAGCACTCATGGGGCGTGCCGTTCTTTGGTGGGCACGATGCGACGCATCACCCTGAGCGGCTTAAGTAGCACGACAAGGAAAATCGCGACGCCGGCAACTGACAAGATCAGGCCATACTTAAATGACGCAGGCTCGTATGTAAAGACGACGTGCTTGTCCCCGGGCTCCACGAAGACGCCGCGGAACGTGCCGTTGACGCGGACGATCGCCCTTTCCTGACCATCCACTTCGGCCCTCCATCCGGGGAAGTAGCAGTCACTAAGCACGAGCAGCCCGGGACCTTCGTGCGGGAGCCCCACCGTTACGGAATGAGGGCAGCGCTCGAGAATGGTCGCCGGGAATGGTGGGGAAGCCTCTTCGGGCGGCGCCGGCAGGGTCTCCATCCCCTCGGTACTCTCAACGAGCGCGGTCTCTTTCCAGTGGAACGCCTCCTGCGAGAGGAGTTCGTACGCCTCGGTGGGGGAGCGGACATGACGCCATTCATGACTTACATACGCACATGGGAGCGCTTCGCGGTTTGCGTAGATCTTCGCAACGTCATCCTCGTAGACGAGCTCCACGCCCTTGGACTCCTCGGGGACCCATTCCGGATGCGCGAAGAGGTATCTTATTCCCGCAATGGAACACCATCGCAGCTTCGGTTGCCTCACGATGTTCCAGTCTGAGAAGCACCCCATGTTCGTTAGAAACGCGGCGTACGGCGCATAGCTGACGGCATCGAAGACTCGTGGGTCCTGGAGGCCGTAAAGCGTCAGCACGTTTGGGCCGACCTCGACGTCAATGGGCAACACCCGGGTCGCTGAGGGCTCGGCCTGTAGATACCGGAGCGCGGGCGTTTCCGGATAGAGCTGCCCCGGTTTGATGAACGGATTATACCCGAAATATATCAAGTAAAGATCGGCGGCCAGAAGCACGACAAGAAGTGTGCACACCGCTTGTCGGAGCAAGGTCCGTAGCTTCGGCAAGAAAACAAGGGCAAACCAGGGGACAAGAAACGCCAGGAAGTGCGCGAGCTGAGTGCGGCCATAGCCTCGAATCCAGTCATAGGGATTGGATGCGAACCGCCTCAGATAGTCGCGTGTCACGACAGTGACGAAAAGAAACGCAATAAGTGACAGCCAGATTATATCAATGCGGGCAAGTCTCTGTGTATTGAGCAGTCGCTCGAAGGCCAGAGCCGCCAGTGCCGCGCTTGTAAAACAACAAATGAGCAGGAATTGTTGATTGTCTGTTATGTCAAAAACGGGCAGTTGTCCAAGCGTGCGCTCGAAGAGAGGTATCTTGAGGGCAAAGCCGAGGCTCAGGAGCTGGAGGAGGCACAGAATGCCAATCGTTCTAGAACGCAGAAGGTAGCGCCAAGCGAGGGACGCCAGCAGGATTCCACCGATGCCGACGTAGCCGGCAAAGCTGTGGAAATTGCCGTGTGGACTCCACCAGTGATCGTGATCGCTCGGGTTGCCCCACGCATTCGGCACGAGGTAGGCGAGGAGCGAGTGATAAATGTAGTGCCTGTTTCCGAGGGAAAGAACGGAGGCGCGATCGGACGCGGCGACCGCCTCTTCTCGTACTGTCAGGGTTGCCCCGTGGCGGATGTACTCGATGCTGGGTACGACCTGGATCGCCGCGATCATGGTGCCAAGAACGATGGCCAAGACGAAAACCGCTACGCAAGCGAACGCGTGTCTCGATGGCGAATTTCCCTTTCGGCGAGAGAAGCACGCAAAGAGAAGCCGTCCGATGACATAGACCGCCGCCGCGACCGTCGTGTGAAACGTCGTTTCCGGATGCCCGCCGAGCAGGCTGAGCGCGGTGGCCGCGATGATGACAAGGAGGCCTCGCCGGAGCTTTTGTTCGAGCAGGTATTCGCAGCCTAGAAACAGCAGTGGGAGTGCGAGCGCGGCGCTTGTGTGCGGTCCTTGCAGCCAGACGATCATGAAGCCCGAGGCCATAAAGGCAATACCGCCGAGCGTGCGAGCCACGGCGCCGGCGCCGAGCGCGCGCAAATAGACCCACATGAAAAGCCCTGCGGTGAGCATCTTCAGGAAGCACAAGAAGCCGAATCCCCTGAGGACGCCGGCCAAGCCGTACGCGACGGCCTTAAGGGGGAAGAAAGGCGCCGCCTGTCCGTTGGCGAGAAGTGGACTGCCGCAACCGGCATATGGGTTCCATAGCCACGGAGGCGTAAGCGGCCCATCGTACATGGCTTTGTCCCAGACGTTGAACTGAAGTACCCCGTCGGTGAGTAAGCTGTTCGAGGCGCGTTTCAAGTCGGAAGGACGGTGGGCCCGGTAGGCGCTGAATCGGAAGTAACTCAGGTCGAAAGCCGAGACGGTTTTGCCCTGGAGGAACACCGGCCAGTGCATGATGAGGGCAAACAGGATAATGCACGACAGGGAGCAGATGGTCCACTTACGGGCAGTCATCGCTTCTTCTCTCGGTCCGGTGTTATCCTGGATCATTCTGGGAACGAGGCGCTTGTGCCACGGGGGCGGCCTCGTCGTCAAGGTCGGCTTTTCGCCGTCGTGCGGCGCGGAGCGTGTTCATCAGCGTCGGGCCGAGGCTGAGTATGGCCGGCACGCCGAGGACGGCCATCACCACGTAGCGCAGCGTGCAGAAGAGGCCGACGAGCGCGATCACCGGGTTCGGGTCCCACGCCGACAAGAGAAGCAGCAGCGCGCCGTCGCGCGTGCCGATGCCGGCCACCGTCACGGGCACGAGGCCGATGAAGATGGCCATTGGGACACGCATGAAGATGGTGGCCGCATGGGCGGTCATGCCCACGGCGTGGCAGAAGACGAGGATTTGGCCGATGTGGAGCGCCCACAACACGACTGAGAGCGCGAGCGAGCTCGCCCAGGCTGCGCGGCGGTGGCGGACCTCGATGGCGGCGTTGAGCGCACGGGCGAGCGCGGCGAGCGGCCTGCGGCGCGGCAGAGGCTCGATCAAGTGCGCCCGGTGGAGCAGCACGACGAGCAGCACAAGCCCGGCGATGGTGGCAAGCCAAAACAGAAGCACCCACGTCTCCGGTTTCGGGGCGAAGAAGCCCGCCAGCGCGAGGACCGCGGCCAGACCGAGGATGTCCATGAGCTTGTCGAGCCCGGCGAGGCCGAGACCGCCGGCCAGGCCCTGCTTCGCCGTGTCGCCGAGCATGAGCCCTTTGCATATGTCGCCGAGCTTGCTCGGAAGGATGACGTTGAGCGATGAGCCGGCGAGGACCATCCGGCACGACTCACCAAAAGAGATCGGGCGCGCGGTTGCGCCGATGAGCTGCCAGCGCCACGTCATGACAATGACCTGCGGGATGAAGAAGGCGAGCGCGACGACGAGGAGTATGGGGTCAGCCGCCGCCATGGCTCGGGCGATCTCGCTCCAGCCGACCTGGTACAACAGGACGCCGAGGATAGCAAGGCCCAGGAGGCATGGGCCCAGGCGCTTGAGGAATCCCCAATGTCTATTCATGCGTCGAGTTCGCGTCGGATTGTGATGCTGCCGGTCGTGCGCAGTTGGGGCACCAGGGCGCTGAGGTCCTCCCACGGGATGAGCGTCCCGTCCTGGGCGGCGTTCGAGGTCGCCACGTAGATCGAGGTCGCGTCGCTCGAGCGGTAGAGCGCCTGCAGGGCCGGAGCACCTGGGAGCGCCGTCAGTGTATCCGTCACCGTTGGGGTGCCGGCGGCCCAGTCGAATTCCCGACGGAGCGTGTAGGGCGCCGAGCGTTTTCCCGTGATGAGGATGCGCTGAAGTATGCGGCGGATCACGTTCGGCGCGAAGCGTCCCAGAGCCAACGTCGCAGAGCGGAACAGAATCTGCGTGAGCGGCGTGGCAAGCCTTGTGCTCGACCAGGCAAGCGGCGTGACCACACACGCCCGGCCACGTTCGGGCTCCACCTCGATCGTGATTTCGGTGTCGGACCCGCCGGTGGCTCGGACCATGTGGTTCACGAGCCTCTTGGGTCCCCGGGCAGGTTTGGCGACAAGGCCCGTGTCGCTTGCCACGAGCCGGCCCGCGCGCCACGCCTTGAACACGCCGCCCTTGTTCAACGCGGCGACGAGGTGCCACGCGCCGCGATCCACGACGAGGAGGCCCGCGTTCCTGTAGAAGCGGGCGCCGGGGCGCATGGCGGGCGGCTTTTCCGGAAGCGGCCTGTCGCCGGCCTGGAGAGCCGTGTGGGCGGCCTGGATTTGGTCGAACGCGGCGTGGACGAAGATCCGGTCGTCTGCGTTCGTTGCCTCGTGTCCGTGCACCGTGCCCCAGAGCCATCCGTCGGCGATCTCGCGCGCCGCGGGCAGGCGGTCGGCGAGCAGCTCGAACCCGTGAGCCATGTAATTGAACGTGTTGCGGCTCCCATACTCGCCGGCGTAGGAACCGTCGGGATGGAGGAAATCGCGTGCGAACTCGACGGCGCGCTCGAGCGGCTCATCGAGGAAGTCCCATCCGGCCGCCTCGCGGAGCTTGGCGAGGAAAGCGATCGTCATGGTGAGGTAGCCGGGGTCGCACCCCTCGTATTC